>Ga0102590_1000486_pt1 | contig 87147 bp, 92 predicted proteins | sample AraplaMF_Col_mMF_FD_76859 | JGI IMG/M metagenome (GOLD analysis project Ga0102590, IMG submission 76859) | Arabidopsis root microbial communities from the University of North Carolina, USA - plate scrape MF_Col_mMF | ecosystem: Host-associated > Plants > Roots > Endosphere | place: USA... | reverse complement strand
CGGCGCTGCGTTCGAACCAGACCTTCGACGTCGTGCTGACCGACATCGAGATGCCCGACATGAACGGGTTCGAGTTCGCCGAGACGATCCGCTCCGACAACAATCTGAGCCAGATGCCGATCATCGCGCTGTCCTCGCTGGTGTCGCCGGCGGCGATCGAGCGCGGCCGGCAGGCCGGCTTCCACGACTATGTCGCGAAGTTCGACCGTCCCGGCCTGATCGCGGCGCTGAAGGAACAGACCGCCGATACGCGGAAAGCGGCGTAGAGCATGACCGTGCTCAAACAAGGTAAGTGCACATGACAACCAAGACCGAAACCATCGAGGGCACCGTGGCCGAATACGTCACCGCCGTGATCGGGGGACAATTGTTCGGCTTGCCGATCTCGCGCGTGCAGGACGTGTTCATGCCGGAGCGGCTGACGCGGGTGCCGCTGTCGTCGGCCGAAATCGCCGGCGTGCTCAATCTGCGCGGCCGCATCGTCACCGTGGTCGACATGCGCGCCCGCCTCGGGCTGCCCAGGAACGACGACGGCAAGCCGCCGATGGCGGTCGGTGTCGACCTGCGCGGCGAGTCCTACGGGCTTTTGATCGACCAGATCGGCGAGGTGCTGCGGCTGCCTGATGCGAGCTGCGAGGAAAATCCGGTCAATCTCGACCCGCGCATGGCCAAGCTCGCCGGCGGCGTGCACCGCCTCGACGGTCAGCTCATGGTCGTTCTCGACGTCGACCGCGTTCTCGAACTCGCGCCCGACATGATGGCGGCGTGAAAATCGAACCTTGAATGAAACATTCCCTGTTGGGAACTAGTGCAAGTGGAGGCCCAAAATGAAAACCTGTTTGGTCGTCGATGACTCCAGCGTCATCCGCAAAGTCGCACGACGAATCCTCGAAGGTCTCGACTTTCAGATCGTCGAGGCCGAGGACGGCGAGAAGGCGCTTGAAGCCTGCAAGCGCGCGATGCCCGAGGCGGTGCTGCTCGACTGGAACATGCCCGTGATGGACGGCTATGAGTTCCTCGGCAATCTGCGCCGCATGCCCGGCGGCGACGCCCCCAAGGTGGTGTTCTGCACCACCGAAAACGACGTCGCGCACATTGCGCGCGCGCTGCATGCCGGTGCGAACGAATACATCATGAAGCCGTTCGACAAGGACATCGTCACCGCGAAGTTCCAGGAAGTCGGCCTGCTCTGATCTGGCGCAGGTGTTCCCGGCGGCTCAACGGCCTTCGGCGTTGTTTTTGTAAGTGTGCCGCTTGAGTTGGGGTCGGGTGAAGGTATGAGTGTTGCGTTAACGAGGTCTCCGCCACCAATCTCGACACGGCAAGACAAGCTGCGCGTCATGGTGGTGGACGACTCCGTCGTGATCCGCGGGATGATCTCGCGCTGGATCGGCGCCGAGCCGGACATGGAGGTCTCGGCCTCCTTGCGTACCGGTCTCGACGCCGTCAACCAGATCGAACGCATCAAGCCCGACGTCGCCGTGCTCGATATCGAAATGCCGGAACTCGACGGCATTTCGGCGCTGCCGCAACTGCTTGCGAAAAAACGCGACCTCGTCATCATCATGGCCTCGACGCTGACCCGCCGCAACGCGGAGATCAGTTTCAAGGCGCTGTCGCTCGGCGCGGCCGACTACATTCCAAAGCCGGAAAGCACCCGCGAGGCTTCCGCCGCCGAGACCTTCCACCACGATCTGATCCAGAAAATTCGTCATCTCGGTGCGAGGGCGCGCCGTCGCACCTCGCCTGCCGCCAGTCCGTCTCCGGCGCCGGTCCTCGACCGGGTGCGCGAGGTCACGCCGCAGCCGGCCGCGACCCCGCTTGCGCAACTGCAATTGGCGCGGCGTCCGTTCAGCATGCTGGCGCCGCGCGTGCTGCTGATCGGCTCGTCGACCGGCGGTCCGCAGGCCCTGATGACGCTGGTCGCCGACATCGGTCCGGTGATCGATCGTTTTCCGGTGCTGATCACCCAGCACATGCCGCCGACCTTCACCACGATTCTCGCCGAGCATCTCGGGCGCGCGAGCCGCCGTCCCGCGCATGAGGCGGTCGATGGCGAACTGGTCAAGCCGGGCCGGATCTATCTTGCACCGGGCGGCCGTCACATGCGCGTCGTGCGGCACGGCGCCGATGTGGCGATCGCGCTCGACGACGGGCCGCCGGTGAATTTCTGCAAGCCCGCGGTGGACCCGCTGTTCAACTCCGCCATCGACGTCTGGCAGGGCGGCATCATGTCGGTGATTCTGACCGGCATGGGCTCGGACGGCATGCGCGGCGGCAAGGAGATCGTCGCCGCCGGCGGCAGCGTGATTGCCCAGGACGAGGCCACCAGCGTGGTCTGGGGCATGCCGGGCGCGGCGGCCAATGCCGGCATTTGCGCGGCGGTCCTGCCGCTCAATCAGATCGCGCCCAAACTGGTTCGGTTGTTTTCGGGAGATCGTTCGTGACGCCTTCAGACTATGAGTATCTGCGTAAGTTTCTGAAAGAGCGCTCCGGCCTCGATCTGTCCGCCGACAAGCAATATCTGGTCGAAAGCCGGCTGTTGCCGCTGGCGCGCAAGGCCAGCCTGCCGGGCATTCCCGAACTCGTCGCCAGGATGAGGAGCGGCGCCGAGCCGCTGACGGCGGAGGTGGTCGAAGCCATGACCACCAACGAGACGTTCTTTTTCCGCGACAAGATTCCGTTCGACCATCTGCGCGAGACGGTGCTGCCGGCGTTGGCGCAGGCGCGCGCCGCGCGTCGCTCGCTTCGCATCTGGTGCGCGGCATCCTCCACCGGGCAGGAGCCGTATTCGATCGCGATGTGCCTGAAGGAAGCCGGTCCCCTGCTGGCGGGCTGGCGCACCGAGATCGTCGCGACCGACCTGTCGCAGGCGGTGCTGGAAAAATCCAGGGCTGGAATCTTCAGCCAGTTCGAGGTGCAGCGCGGGCTGCCGATTCAGCTGCTGGTGAAGTATTTCACGCAGAACGGCGAACTCTGGCAGATCAATGCCGAGCTGCGCAGCATGGTGCAGCATCGTCAGCTCAATCTGCTGCAGGATTTCTCCCATCTCGGCGTGTTCGACATCATCTTCTGCCGCAACGTGCTGATCTATTTCGATCAGCCCACCAAGGCCAACATCTTCGAGCGGCTTGCGCGGATGATGGAGCCCGATGGCGTGCTGGCGCTCGGCGCAGCCGAATCCGTGGTCGGCATCACCAGCACCTTCAAGCCCTATCCGGAACGGCGCGGCCTGTATCGTCCGAACATCGCGCCGGTGATCCGGGTCGGGGCATCGACCATGGTGCCGCAAACCTTGAGGGCGGTTGCTTCGGCGCTGTGAGAGGCGTGCGGCGATGCCTCGGACCGTTCTGACGCCTCGCCCTTTCTGGCTGCTTCCATTGGCGCTGGCGCTGCTCGGTTTCGCCGTGTGGACGCTATTTTCGCTCTGGCCGTGGCTGATGAATTCCCATGCGCCGTTTCGCATTCGCGAGGCCTGGGACATCGCCCCGTTCTGGCAGGTCGGCGTGCCTGTCATGTTGCTCGCGCAATTCGTCGGCGCGATGCTGTCCGATGGCAGGATTTCATGGCAGCCGCTGGCTATGCTGGGCGGACTTCTGGCCGGGATCGTGCTGCTGCGTCCTTCCGGCAGCGATGGCGGCATGTTGCCCCTCGCCATGATCCTGATCGGCGTGCCGGCCTATCTCGGTCTGCTCGCGGCCGCAGCTGTCGGCCGTGCCATCGGCAAGCATCTCGGATTTTAGCCGGGCGGGCTACACGATCGCGTGCGGCATGAAGCGCGACGTGTTGCCGGTGATCGGGTTCTCGTCCTCGCGGATCGACAGGCCGCACGGCGTGCCGTCGACCAGCCAGCTTCCGAGCACCGGATATTGGTCGGTGAAACTCGGCAGCGGCGCAAAGGCCTGGCGGATGAATCCTTCGGCGCCATAGGGGCCCTCCTGCTCCGCCAGCGTGGTGCCGGCGCTGACCAGCGCGACATTGGCGCCCTCGCGCGAATAGAGCGGCTTGCGCACGAAGGAGGAGCCGAGCATCGACGCCTTCGGATCGTCCTCGAAATAGGCCGGCAGCAGATTGGGATGTTTTGGAAACATCTCCCACAGCAGCGGAAGGATGCCCTTGTTGGAGAGGATCGCCTTCCATGGCGGCTCGATCCAGCGCGTCGGTGCGCTCGCGAGTTTTTCGCCGAAGGTGTCGCGAAACATCCATTCCCAGGGATAGAGCTTGAAGGCGAGCTTGATCACGGTGTCGTCGAGATCGACGAAACGGCCGTTGCTGTCGAGCCCGATGTCCTTGATGTCGAGCGGCGTGGTCTTTAGTCCGGCCTGGCGCGCGGTGTCTTCCAGATAGGCCAGCGTGCCGGAGTCCTCGGGGTTGTCCACCATGCCGGCGAGGTGAAGATGCTTCGCGCCGCCATGCTTTTTCCAGGCAGCGATCAGGCGGTCGTGGATTGAATTGAACTGGTCGGCGCGCTTCGGGATGATGGCGCGCTCCATCGCCTGCTCGAGCCAGGTCCACTGAAAGACCGCCGCCTCGAACAGCGAGGTCGGCGTATCCGCGTTGTATTCGAGGAGTTTCGCCGGGCTCCAGCCGTCGTAGCTGAGATCAAGCCGGCCGTAGAGGCTGGGATCCTTGCGGCGCCAGCTCTCGGCAATCAGCGGCCAGAAGGTTTCGGGTATCTTCAACCGGCGCAGATATTTTTCATCCTTGACGACGCGGCCGACCAGCTCGAGGCACATCGCGTCGATCTCGCCGGTCGGCCCTTCGATCCGTCGCTCGATCTCGTTCAGCGTGAATCCGTAATAGGCCCGCTCATCCCAATAGCGTTCGCCGTTGATGGTATGAAAAACAAACCCGACGCCTTCGGCGGTGGCGCGCCAGTCGTCGCGTTCGGGGCAGTCGATCCGCTGCATGAAATCTATCCGCCAGAAAAGCCCATGGCATGCCCGAACGAGCCGAAGCCGCCGCGCTGCGCCGAATGCGAGCCGGAATCGGAAGAGGAGGAGTGGCTCGACGAGGAGCTCGAGGAGGAGTCGCTGCTATAATAGCTGCTGCGCGACGACGATCCGCTGCCACCGGAGCCGCCCGAGCTCGAGGATGAACTGCGCGACGAGCATTCGGCCGCGTTCTGCGTCGGCGATCCCGCGTACGTATTCGTCGGCTGCTCGCAGGTGCGGCTCGGCATCAGCGTGTAGGCGGCACTGCCCACCGCGACCGTGCCCATCAAGAGCAGCGCAACATGGCCCGAGCGCTTGGAGGGCGGCGGAGGGGGACGCGGCGAGGCCGGCACCGAGACCTGCTTGCGCTTGCCGAATTCCTGGTTGGGTTTGTCGCCCATGTCAGTAGACCATGCAGGCGGCGTTGAGCGCGCCGGCGGCGAGCGAGGACAGCCCGAGCCAGATCGCGGCGGCCAGCTCGCCGGCGGCGATCCGTTCCGACAGTTTTGGAACGGGAACCCTGACGAGGTAATAGACGATGATCTGCACGATCAGCGCGATCGCTGCCCAGATCAGGCAATCCCAGACATTGGCCGAATGGGTGATGGCACTGACCAGCGGCAGCACGAAGCCGAGCAGGCTCAGCCCCAGCGCGATGGCCGCCGCCGGCTCGTTGGCCCGGATCAGATCGAACTCATTATGCGCGGTGACGCGGGTGTAGACGAAGAGGTAGGCCACCACGGCGACGATCGCCGTGCAGAAATAGACCAGAAACGCCGGCAGCCCGGCAAGCGATTGCAGGATCATGAACTCGCCCCAACTCGTGCGCCCTGACAGGTTCGCACGATCTGTCAGTCGGTGCATAGGACGCGGCGGTTCAAACCCCAATAAAGGTTGCCCAAACAATAACCCCGCCGTTTCGGACGGGGGTCGTGGGGCCTGCGTAGCAGAGCCCCGCATCACAGGATCCTCATGGTGAGGAGCGCGAAGCGCGTCTCGAACCATGAGGCCCGGTCTGTGGCCTACATCCTTCGAGACGCCCGCTCCGCGGGCTTCTCAGGATGAGGATTCAAATGGTTGCAGCCGGGCTGGCCGGGCTATTCCTTCACCTCGATCTTGCCCTTCATGGCCGGGTGCAGGCCGCAGATGTAGTCGTAGATTCCGGCATCGGCGAGGGTGAGCTGGGTGGTCTGGCCCTTCAGCGCGATCGGCGAGCGCTGCGCCTTGGCGCCGGTGATCGTCACCTGGTGCGGCGAGGAATCGGTGTTGTGCCAGGTAATGGTCTGGCCCTTGCCGACGACAACGGTTTCGGGGCCGAACTTGAAGTCGGAGATCGAGACCACGCCGGGGCCCGGCGCCGGCTTTGCCATGGCGCCTTCGGCCGTGCCTTTCAGGCCCGCCAGCGAGATCACGAAATCCTGCCCGGCATGCGGCTTGTGGCAGGTGAAGCAGGTGGTGAGATTGGCCTTGTCGTTGACCTTCTTGTCCGGGCCAAACGCCTGGTACTCCCATTCGCCGTTGCGGATGTCGTCCTTGTACTCGGTGCCCCAGCCGTCGCGCTTTTCCATCACCGTGTAGGCAACGAGGTCGCCTTTCTGGAAGCGGCCGTTGGCGTCCTTGAGCGGCTCGCCGGCGGCATCGAGCTGGGCCTTGTACTGCACCAGCGTCAGCACCGTGCCGCTCGGGATCGGCTGCCCCTTGCGTGCCGCATCGACCGCCGCAGGCGTGGCATAGAGCTCGCGATACTGCTTGTTGTCGTAACGATCGACGGTGGCGTAGAGCGTGCCCTTGTCGAAATTCTCCGGGAAGGCGACCTTGTCGCCGCCGGCGAGCGCCGAATAGCCGATCAGCGCGCCCGATGCCGATCCGAGGACGACAGCGGCAACCAGCCTGACGTTTTTCATGACTTCCCCCTCGTTTGCGCACAATTCCGTCAAATACGGGACACCGCAAAGCGGGTTTCACTCCGGGGGGAAGCGAATTTGTCGCGCCTTGGCCTCAAAAACCAAGCCTTGGCGCAAACAAAAACCCCGCCGTTTCGGGCGGGGTCCAAGTCGGGAGGAGTGAGCCGTCCGGCTCGCCGTAAAACCCTGATCAGGCGGGGATGCGCTCGTCCGCCTCGTGCGGCTCGCGCAGCACGTAGCCGCGGCCCCACACGGTTTCGATGAAGTTGCGGCCTTCGGAAGCGTTGGCCAGCTTCTTGCGCAGCTTGCAGATGAAGACGTCGATGATTTTCAGCTCGGGCTCGTCCATGCCGCCATAGAGGTGGTTGAGGAACATTTCCTTGGTGAGGGTGGTTCCCTTGCGGAGCGAGAGCAGCTCCAGCATCTGGTATTCCTTGCCCGTCAGGTGCACGCGCTGGCCGCCGACCTCGACCGTCTTGGTATCGAGATTGACCACGAGATCGCCGGTCTGGATGACCGACTGGGCGTGACCCTTGGACCGGCGCACGATCGCGTGGATGCGGGCAACCAGTTCGTCCTTGTGGAAGGGCTTGGTCATGTAGTCGTCGGCGCCGACGCCGAGACCTTTAACCTTGTCCTCGATGCCGGCGAGGCCGGAAAGGATCAGGATGGGAGTCTTGATCTTGGATACCCGCAACTGCTTGAGCACGTCGTAGCCGGACATGTCGGGCAGATTGAGGTCGAGAAGAATAATGTCGTAGTCGTAGAGCTTTCCTAGATCGACGCCTTCTTCTCCGAGGTCCGTCGTATAGACGTTGAAACTCTCGGATTTCAGCATCAATTCGATCGACTGCGCGACGGCGCTGTCATCTTCTATCAGCAAAACGCGCATGCCAGTCCCCTATAGTCGCCGCTCCGGGCGTCAGGTCGGCCGCACTTGCGGCACTCAAAACGCCTTTGAACAACTGATTCGGATCCTGACAGACACATGGTTAACAAAATCTGATTCCGCTTCGCAAGGTCTTTAAGTGCAATTTTTTACGAATCGCCCTAAGATATTGCGCGGAAGCAGCTTTTCCCAACCGTGCCTGCTCAAGTTCCAAGTTAAGAGACGGGCCTAACCGACTCCCGCGTTTCGCCCTTCTTCTGACGGGCAAGCGCTCTCAGTCACCAAAGACAGTGACGCAATGATTAATGATGCGGGTAAACACGAGGTTAAGCGCGGTTTCTTAAAGTGCGGAAACTTAAGGTTTTCGCAATGAAGGCCCTCGCGGAGCAGATCGGCGATATAGACGGCGTCAATATATATGGCCGTGTTGTGGGCGTGCGCGGCCTGATGGTCGAGATCGCCGGGCCCATTCATGCGATGTCGGTCGGCGCCCGCATCGTGATCGACACCGGCGGGAACCGGTTCATCCCGGCCGAGGTGATCGGCTTTTCCGGCAGCAATGCGGTCGTGATGCCGTTCGGCGGGCTCGACGGCGTCCGGCGCGGGTGCCGTGCGGTGATCGCCACGGCGGCCAGCCAGGTGCGGCCGTCGCCGGCCTGGCTCGGCCGCGTCATCAATGCCATGGGGGAACCGATCGACGGCAAGGGGCCGCTGGTGCAGGGGCCGTCGCCGATGCCCTACCGCAATTCGCCGCCGCCGGCGCATTCCCGCAAGCGCGTCGGCGCGCCGCTCGATCTCGGGGTGCGTGCGCTCAACACCTTCCTGACCTGCTGCCGCGGCCAGCGCCTCGGCATCTTCGCCGGTTCCGGCGTCGGCAAATCGGTGCTGCTGTCGATGCTGGCGCGCAACGTCGATGCCGACATCACCGTCATCGGCCTGATCGGCGAACGCGGCCGCGAGGTGCAGGAGTTCCTGCAGGAGGATCTCGGCGACGAGGGCCTGGCGCGTTCGGTCGTGGTGGTCGCGACGTCGGACGAGCCGGCGCTGATGCGGCGGCAGGCGGCGTATCTGACGCTGGCGATATCGGAGTATTTCCGCGACGAGGACCGGGACGTGCTGTGCCTGATGGACTCGGTCACGCGCTTTGCGATGGCGCAGCGCGAGATCGGGCTGTCAGCTGGCGAGCCGCCAACCGCCAAGGGCTACACGCCGACGGTGTTTACCGAACTGCCGAAACTCCTGGAGCGGGCAGGGCCGGGCACCGGCACCGGGACCATCACCGGCATCTTCACGGTGCTGGTCGACGGCGACGATCACAATGAGCCGATCGCCGATGCGGTCCGCGGCATTCTCGACGGCCATATCGTGATGCAACGCTCGATTGCAGAGCGTGGGCGGTTTCCCGCGATCAACATTCTCAAGTCGGTCTCCCGCACCATGCCGCGCGCGGCCGATCCCGCCTATTTGCCCGTACTCACACGGGCCCGGCAGGTGATGGCGACCTACGCCGACATGGAGGAGCTGATCCGCCTGGGTGCCTACCGGGCCGGTTCCAGTCCTGAGGTCGACGAGGCCGTGCAGCTGCACGAGCCGCTGGAAGCTTTTCTGCGTCAAGGCAAGGATGAGAAATCGAGCCTCCATGACGGCTATCGCCAATTGGCGCAGATCGTCGGTAATTTGGAAACGGAACGCTAACTTTGTCAGGCCATCATCCCCGGCACATGATTAACGACGCCGGTGGGGCCCCCCCGGGGAGCCGGCTCCGTCCCGCGTTCAGATTGGGACTTCTGGGGAGTATGAGTCGATGAAGTCACGAGAAACGCTGATCCGCCTGAAGAAATTTCAGGTCGACGAGAAGCGCCGAAGGGTTACCCAGATCGAAGGCATGATCGCGGACTTCCAGCGCATGTCGGTCGATCTCGAGCGCGAAATCCAGACCGAGCAGGAGCGGGCCGGCATCAACGATCCCTCCCACTTCGCCTATCCGACCTATGCCAAGGCCGCGATCCAGCGCCGCGAAAACCTGACCCGCTCCGCCGACGAACTGCGCATCCAGCTCGAAGACGCCAAGAGCCTGCTCAGCGAGGCGTTCGAGGAATTGAAGAAGGTCGAGCTGCTCGACGAGCGCGACCAGGCGCGCGAGCGCGCCGAGGAAAGCGCAAGGGAGCAGGCCGACATGGATTCGATTGGCCTGATGCGCGCCCGCCTGGGCGTCGCCTGACGCCTGCAGCCATTATCCGCTAAAGATCGAAACCCGGGCCGCAAGGTCCGGGTTTTTCCTTTGCCAATGGGCCGGAATTGGGCGACTTGGTGCCTCCTGTGACGCAGGGTATGGTACGAAACTTCTCTACAGCTCCGGCGTAAGACGCGGGTGGAGGACCGAGATCTTGGGGGACACTGAATGCTGACGCCAGCGGAGCTGGTCTGGCTGATCGCCGCGGTGGCGAAGGGGGATGAGGCCGCTTTTGAGCGCCTTTACGCCGCCACGCGCGCGAAACTCTTCGGCGTCGTGCTCCGTATCTTGCGGCGTCAGGACCTCGCGGAGGAGGTCATTCAGGAGGCCTACGTCAAGATCTGGAACAGCGCCGGCCAGTTCAATCCGGCCCTCGCGTCGCCGATTACGTGGATGGCGTCGATCGCGCGCAACCGGGCGATCGACGTGGTGCGCAAGAAGAGCGAAAGCTCGATCGAGGAGGAGCCGGCCGCGATGGAAGTGGCGGCCGATTCACCCGATCCGCTGGCGCGGCGCGAGATGACGGAAGAGTTGAAGCGGTTGCTGGAATGCGTCGGCCGTCTTGAGCCGGACCGGCAGAAGCTCGTGCTGCTCGCCTACTACAACGGCTGGAGCCGCGAACAGCTTGCCGCCAAGTTCGAGACGCCGGTGAATACGGTGAAGACGTGGCTGCGCCGCAGCATGATGGATATAAGGGAGTGTCTCGGGCTCTAGAGGTCCGGATCTTGAACGATGGCCCATAGCGAAGACCATATCGCGCTCGCCGCGGAATACGCACTCGGCACCCTCGATGCCGACGAGCGTGCGCAGGTCGAGACCATGATGGCTGTCGACAGCGAGTTCACCGCGATCGTCAACGCCTGGGAATACCGGCTCGGCGTCTTGAACCAGATGGTCGGCTCGATCGAGCCGCGGCCGATCGTGTGGGAAAACATCAAGGCCGCGATCGGCCATTCGACCGAGCAACAGGCCCCGCTGGTGTTGCCCGAGGCGCTGCCGGCTCCGCCGCCGCCTGAACCCGAGCCCGTGGTGGCCGAGGCGTCGCCAGCGGTCGAGGCGCCGCCGGTCGTCGAGGCGCCTGCGATTGTCGAACCGCCGGCGCCAGCGCCGCCGCCCGCCGTTGATAATTCCAACGTCATCCGATTGTCGGACGCCCGCGCCAGGCGCTGGCGCAATGTCGCTTCCATCGCGACCGCGGTTGCCGCAGCGCTGGTCGGTGTGCTGGCGATGCAGGTCTATCAGCCCGATCGGTTGCCCGAGGCGCTGCGGCCGAAGCCGCGCATCCAGACCGTCGAGGTGAAAATACCGGCGCCGCCGCAGGTGCCCTCGGGGCAATATGTCGCGCTGTTGCAGCGCGACGCCGGCTCGCCCGCTTTCATCCTGACGATCGACGCCGCGACCAAGAATTTCACGGTCCGCAGGGTTGGCTCAGGCGCCGAGCCCGGCAAGAGCTTTGAGCTCTGGCTGATCTCCGACAAGCTGCCGCAACCGCGCTCGCTCGGCGTGATCGGCGGCAGCGATTTCACCGCGCGTCCCGTGCTCGCCGGCTACGACGCCGGTACGATCAACGCCGCGACCTTCGCCGTCACCGTCGAGCAGGCCGGCGGCTCGCCGACGGGCCAGCCGACCTCGGCGCCGATCTATACCGGCAAGCTGATCGAGACGGTGCCGGGGCGTTAGCGCCTGGTAGACCCTCATGGTGAGAAGCGCGCTCTTGCGCGCGTCTCGAACCACGTGGCCCCCATCTTTCCGCGGCCATCCTTCGAGACGCCCGCTTCGCGGGCTCCCTCAGGATGAGGTCTGTGGGCGGGTGAGGTCGGTGGTGTCGCAGCGTTTTTCCGCACCACCACAAAAAGAAAACGCCCGTGGGGAGCGGGCGTTTTCGCAGTCAACTTGGGGGTAGTTGGGGTCTTAAATATCCACGTGGCGACTTTGGGGGGCTGTAAAGAGCCGCGTGAATTCCGTAAATTCTGTCTCCTCTAGCGAACGACTGAGTTGCCTGAGCTGGTGATCACGACCGGTTTGCCGGCCTTCATCACGCGCGTGCTCGCGGTCTGGGTGAGACCTTCATCCGAGCTGTTGCGCGCCGAGATGCTGAAACCGGCGACCACGATACCTGCCACGAGCGCCACGACCACGATCTTGAGGTGGGTCGTGCGATCTGCGCTGTAGATCGAGTGGTTCATGGAAGTCTCCTGCCGCCTTCCCGCGTGTGGATTGGTCGAATGCCTCCGCAGGCGGGTTCAACGTCTCGCGTGGTGAAAACGTAGGAATTCGGGGATTGGTTCCAAATAGCCGATCACAAGGCGGTGAAAAGACTTGAACGGCCGCGACCAGGAGGCCGTTCCTTTCTGCAAAAATCGGTCGATTATCTATGTGTTACAATTGGTTATTATGTTCGTCGTGTCCGCGGGACGCCAGCTCGCCGATTTCCCCGATTTTAACAAAGCGTTTGCATGTGACGAAAAGGCCTCGGGGTTTTCCGGGCTGATTTGCGCCTTTCGCTACACGCTCCCCACGGTCTTCAGCCGCGCGCGCGGATGAATTTCGGCCTGCGACAGCACGGTGGTCTGCGAGCGGAAGCGTTCGACCAGCGAGCGGACGAACGGGCGGATCGCCGCCGAGGTCACCAGCACCGGCGCCTCGCCCTCGCGGGCGGCCTGTTCGAAGGCGTTGCGGACCGAGGTCATGAACTCGGAAAGCTTTGAGGGCTGCATGGCGAGGCTGCGCTCTTCGCCCGTGCCCACGATCGATTCCGCGAACGCCTGCTCCCAGCGCGCCGACAGCGCGATCAGCGGCAGGTAGCCGTTGAAGGTGGTGTTCTGGGCGCAGATCTGGCGGGCGAGGCGGGCGCGGACGTGCTCGACCATGGTCGCCGGGTTGCGCGAGAAGGCGAGGGCGTCGGCGATGCCTTCGAGGATGGTCGAGAGGTCGCGGATCGAGATACGCTCGGCCAACAAAAGCTGGAGCACGCGCTGGATGCCGGAGACCGTGACCTGGCTCGGCACGATGTCCTTGACCAGTTCGCCCTGTTCCTTGGGCAGATCCTTGATCAGCTTCTGCACCTCGCCATAGGACAGCAAGTCGCTCATGTTGTTCTTGAGCAGCTCGGTCAGATGGGTCGACAGCACGGTCGCGGCGTCGACCACGGTGTAGCCCTTCAGCGAGGCCTCTTCCTTCAGCGCGGCATCGACCCAGGTGGCGGGCAGGCCGAAGGTCGGCTCGACGGTGTGGATGCCGGGCACGCCGACCTGGTTACCGGCGGGGTCCATGACCATGAACTGGTTCGGCCAGATCTTGCCCGAGCCGGCGTCCACTTCCTTGATCTTGATGATGTAGGTGTTGGCCTCGAGCTGGACGTTGTCGAGGATGCGCACCGCCGGCATCACAAAGCCCATCTCGATCGCAAGCGAGCGGCGCAGCGCCTTGATCTGCTCGGTGAGGCGATCGGTGCCGTCGGGGCCGTTGACCAGCGGCAGCAGCGCGTAGCCGAGCTCGATCTTGAGGTCGTCGATCTTGAGCGCGGTGGCGATCGGCTCCTCTGCCGTCGCCTGGGCGGCTGCGGCGGCGGCATCGGGTGCGGCGGCGTCGGCCGCTTCCTGCGCCTTGGTGACCCTGTTGTGGTTGCGCGCCTTCAAGGCCAGCGCCGCGGCGCCGCCGCCGAGCGCGAGGAAAGGGAGCATCGGAATGCCCGGCAGCAGCGCCAGCACCAGCATCACGCCGGCCGACATGCCGAGCGCCTGCGGATAGCCCGAGAGCTGCTTCATCATCGCCTTGTCGGCCGAACCGGTGATGCCGGCCTTCGACACCAGGAGGCCCGCCGCGGTGGAGACGATCAGCGCCGGTACCTGGGTGACGAGGCCGTCGCCGACGGTCAGCACGGTGTAGGTGCGGGCGGCGTCGCCAAAGCTCATGCCCTGCTGCGCCACGCCAATGATGATGCCGCCGATGACGTTGATGAAGACGATGAGGAGCCCCGCGATGGCGTCGCCGCGGACGAATTTCGAGGCGCCGTCCATGGCGCCGAAGAAGCCGCTTTCGTCCTCCAGCTCCTTGCGGCGGGCCTTGGCGGTCTTCTCGTCGATCAGGCCGGCGGAGAGATCGGCGTCGATCGCCATCTGCTTGCCGGGCATCGAGTCCAGCTGGAAGCGGGCCGCGACTTCGGCGATGCGGCCCGAACCCTTGGTGATGACGACGAAGTTCACGATCACGAGAATCGCGAACACGATAATTCCGATCACGAAATTACCTGACATCACGAAATTGCCGAAGGCTTCGATGACGTGGCCGGCCGCAGCCGTGCCCTCATGGCCGTGCGACAGGATCAGCCGGGTCGAGGCCATGTTCAGCGACAGCCGCAGCATGGTCGAGATCAGCAGCACGGTCGGAAATGCCGAGAATTCCAGCGGCGCCTGGATGAACAGCGACGTCATCAGGATCAGGATCGAGACCGTGATCGAGATCGCCAGGAACAGGTCGAGCACCAGCGAAGGCAGCGGCAGGATCAGCACCACCAGGATGGTGAGGACGCCGAACGCCAGCGCCAGATCGCCGCGCCTTAAGATATCTCCGATTTCGCTGAGGCTCGGAAATTTGGTGTTCGGGGCGCCGCCGCCCTGACCTGCCGTGACATCGACCATGGTAGCCGCATCCCCCCGCGATTGGCGCCCGCGGGCGCCAAACGTCTGCGCGGCGGCCGAAGGGCCGCCGGTCCGAAAGTGAGGTACCGCACTGGCGTCCACGGGGGTTCCTCCCGTATCAAACGCGGCCGACGACACTCGACTTCACCCGGCAATTTTTGCCCGGTGTATGGTTAGCAAAGGGTTAACGGGGGTGGGGTGGGGGTGGTTATTCGGCAGTCGGCCACCCGCCCGGAGGAGCGTGTAGGATGGGCTTCGCTGCGCGATACCCATCAATTCCGACGGCGCAGCTGAACCGATAGGTATTGCTCACCCATTTACGCGCTACCGAGGCTGCTCCATGGCTATCACGGCAAGACCCGTCGCACCGCATGATCTCAAACTGATCTGCGAGCACCGTGAGCGGATGTTCGCGGAGTCCGGCCGCACGCGCGAATCCTTGCGGCCAATGACGGCGGCGTTCGCGCAGTGGCTCTCGCCGCGACTTGGGGATGGCAGCTATTTCGGCTGGATGCTCGAGGACGCTGGCGTGGTAATCGCGGGGCTCGGCATGATGGTGATCGACTGGCCGCCCCATCCGAGCCATCCGGCCGATCACCGCCGCGCGTATATTCTCAACGTCTTCGTCGAGCCCGAGCATCGGCGCAGGGGACTGGCCAGGCGTTTGATGGCGCTGGCCGAAGAGAGAGGCCGCGAACTCGGCGTTTGCTATGCGATTCTTCATTCGACGCGGCAGGGACGTGCGCTCTACGAAAGCCTTGGGTGGGGGCCGACGAGCGAGATGGCGATTCGCTGGGAGTAGACAATCCGTCCGTGGAGCGACGCGAACTCCAACGATTTTCTCGGCACGACGGTGATGGGTTTCGCCGCGATCTACCTATCCTATCGACTTTCACCGCCCGGCCATCTGGTTCCTCTATTTGACGTTCGCACGTCTGGATCATCCAGGCCGGCGGTTAACCTTCTCGGCAAATAACCTGTACGCGGGGACCGGTTGTAACGTGCGCCGCCGCCAAGTTGCCTCATTAGATCGGAGAATTTCACCAGCACGAGACCAACCGGAGGAGCAATCATGCTCAGAATGGTGTTGGTGGGCCTCCTTATCCCGTTGGGCGTAGGAGTGCTGGTGGCAATGGAGTTCAGGACTCCAGCACGTGATGCACTAGTGGCCGTCGAGCCGCTTGCCGAGACGACGATAGGCATGTCCGACTCACATGGTGCGTTGGCGAAGGCGGACCGGCTTGAAGTTGCCGTTGCGAGCAGCGAGGCGCCGGCGCCTGCTCCGGTCGACGAAGTTATTTCTCAGCCGGAGGTCGTCAGTGTGGGTTCTTCGGAACCCCCGATGTTGATCAACCGCCAGCGACACGACCCCAAACCGAAGAAGGTCACCACCGCCGCCCGTCCCAAGCCGAAGCCCAAGACAGTTGCTGTCAAGACAGCTACTATCAAGACGGGTGCCATCAAGCGAACTGCCATTGCCGAGTGGCCAAAGGCCGCCAGCGATACCGGGCCCTGCCGGCTAAGCGCGTTTGGTGGCTTGCAAAAGGCTTTGAATTCGGCCGATTGCGAAATCTGATTCACCGGGGCGGCTTCGAGGCTGGCTCATGAGAAGCCGCATCTCGCCCTTGGCCTTCACGGATTCCATCCGCCGCTGCCGTAGGGGCGCGTGATGATTTCGAGGAGGTGACCGTTTAGATCCTCGAAGTAGACCCCGCGTCCGCCGTCGTGATGATTGATCTCGCCGGATTGCCTGCGCGCCGGATCGGCCCAGTAGGCGAGTTTGCGCTCCCGAATCCTGCCGAAAATCTCGTCGAATTCGGCTTCGCTGACCAGAAAGGCGTAATGCTGCGGCGTGATCTCGTCAGTTTTCATGTAATCGAGAAAGGCGCCGTTGTCAGTGGCGACCATCTCAAATGGTCCCCAGTGCTTCGCTGCCGGAAGGTTCAATATCTCGGTCAGGAATTTCGCCGAAGCCTTGCTGTCGCGCGCCGACAAGATCGTGTGATTGAACTGGACCGCCATGTTGCTTCTCCCTGGAGATTTTTGCGCAGCACCGTTCGTTTGCTCGATCCATGGAGGAGCTTTTTCGACAGCTTGAACAGCGCGCGTTGCTGCCGTCTTCAGGCGCCGAATTCCCGGACGAGGCGGCCGATCTTGTTGGAGCCGCCGCAGTTCCGCGCACCCAAGCTTCCTGCCAATCGCCTAACCAGCGCGCCTTCGGTTGGGTTCCATTCTTCAATGCACCCAGGTGATTGTCTGCGCAGCGTGTGACGAAGGGCCAGGTGGCGGTTGCAGGACGGCAAGCGAAAGCGAAACCATCATCTTCATTCGACGGAAGTTATGTGACGGGTATCGCTACGCTCCGTCCCGACGTACTTGTCAGCCAGGGCCATACTTTCGATTGCGGCGGCTACTGCTCTTCAGCCCAACTCGTTTTCTCGCAACTGAGGCAACGGAGGAGTCGAAAGTTCTTGCCCTGGCGACTGTCCAGGATCGCCACGGGCCGCGCGATGCCGCCGCAATGATTGCACGTTGGATGACGAGGCGGCTGACGCCGCCCGGCGTCACTCGTACCTGATACGTTGCTCACCGCACCCCTCCTACTCAGAGAAGAAACACGCAAGACCTAAGCGCACATTGCTACCAAGAACGTCCAGGGCCCCCGATCAAAACAAGGCGTGAGTTGTCGTGAGAGTTGCAGATGACCGGCTGAAATCAGCGTGAACTCAGCGAGAGAAGAACCGTGCGCCACCGCTCAGCGATTCAACAGCCATATCCGTCCGCTCCATAACGCATCGAACGTGTCAGGAACGTAACTCGGCGTCCGTGCTTGCACGGCTTCCTCGGGCACCCAGGGCTGCACGGCTTCCTTCGGCGCCCACGCCTGTGCATCCAGTGGATCGCCGCGTTTCCCGGAGGCCGCACTGGCAACATCCTTGCGCGGGGCTCGCGCGGAATCCTTCGGCGATGGTTCCGCCGGGGCGTTCTTCGGCCATTCCAGCAGGGCTTTCGAAAGCCCGGGCTTGCCCTCGTACCAGCACTTGCGTCCATCGATGAGACGATACGACCACCATTGGCCGTTCTGGCTGGACGGCATCGCGGCGCTGCATTGTTGTTTCGCTTCGACTTCGGACATTCCCAACAACAACAGCGCAGCAATGGAAGCCGTCAAAGTCGTTGATGAAAGCTGCTTGGTCATTTGAGCGCCCCCGAGCAACTGCGTTGCTGCAGGCGGCTGACCGCCGCCATCACATCGGGGCGTTCGAGAACTTCTACCAGCTTGTCGAGGACGCGCTCATTGTTCTGCGGGCGGGGTTGCAGGTATTCTTCAAGTATCAGTTGCGCCTCGCCAATCGCGGCAATAGCCAATTGTTGGTCGGTCATACGCGTTACTCACTGATCGCCCCGATCAAAGAAGAGAGCCAAATCAAGGCTGGATTCGGGTTTGTCCCCGTTTTTCCGCAAAGTCCGATCAAATTTTGTTGTAGTGCCGCCTCCGCCAAGCGGGTTCCACCGTCTTAATAAGATGCTGATTTATTTCGGTTTTCTTGGAGTGGCCCGCATCCTGGAGGCCGGTGTGGTGCTATCACACCAGCTTCCCTCAGAAGGAATTTGAATACGGCGAGGCCGTGAGCATCGTCCTTTCGCCGCTACCGCGATTGAAGAAAAATCGCTCCGAGAGACGATCGCCCGGGAGGAGCATGTATCTGAACACGGCCTCTTTCCAATCCGCGGTGGTGCTGATGCTCTGGTACGTCGCACGTGCGCTGACGGCTGATGCGTCAGCCGCGCCTCTGGAGCGCGTCGAGTTTGAAAGCGCCACTCAGCGGCTCCTTTCCGGCACGCTCATCGAGGGCGAACGCATCGAGGGCTATCTGGCGAGGCCCGATGGCGCGGGTCCTTTTCCGGCGGTCGTCGTGCTGCACGGCTGCGCCGGGATGCATGACACGACAAGGCAAAGGCTGGCTGAAGAGCTTGTCGGGCGGGGCTATGTCCTCCTGCTGGTCGACAGCTACGCGACGCGCCGCATCGTTGACGCCTGCACATCGACCGCGTTCGCCACCTTCCTGAAGCGCCGGCCGGATGCCTACGGCGCGCTGCTATTCCTGGGCAAGCAGGCCTTCGTCGATCCGCAGCGCGTGGCAGTGGTCGGCTTCTCGGCGGGCGCCCGGGTTAGCCTCTCCGTGGCGGAGCCGAATTCGTTCGAACTGTTCGTTCCGCCGAGCAAGCTGAGGTTCCGGGCGGCGGCCGCGTTTTATCCGCCGTGCAAGGATCCATGGACGGCGCGTCCGGGAATTCCGACGCTCATCTTCATTGGCGCCCTCGACGATTGGACGCCGGCGGCAGATTGCTCCGACAAAGTCGCGAGCTGGGGCAATGACGGGCCGCCGATCGAGTTGGTCGTCTATCCCGGCGCGCACCACGGATTCTATTACCCGCACCTGCAGCCCGGGACGAGGATGTTCGATCACTGGCTGGAATACAATGGCGAGGCGGCGGGCGATGCAACTCGCCGCCTGCACCAGTTTCTCGATCGCCATCTCAAATGAAGGCGGGCCGCGGAACTCCCGGCTCTTATGACATTCCTATATCGTCGCCGGCCCCGCACCATCGATTCCATATGCCGGAAGACTAAATCTCCAGCCGTGGCCAGGTTTGCGGCCCCAGGATCAATTGGCGAGAGCAAGTCATGTACGCGCATCTGATGCCTAAGGAGCGACACTCCGTTTTGGCGCCGTGGGCGGCCAGAAAGTCCTTGCGATCGGCCGCTCTGCTGTTTCTCCTGCTGACCGTCAGCATGGCGGTCAACGGAGTAATCATTCTCGCCGCCGGCAACGGCGATGATCGAAACGTTCCGCGCGCCGTCGGCGAATTGCAGGAGGCAAGGCGATGATTGATGTCAAAGCGAAGCTGCAGCCCGATATCGTCGAGGTAACCGATGCCGATCCATTGGCGTCGGAGTGGATGCGTTACTTTGCTGCGGTTGCGATGACCGGTGTCGCGACGGTTATCGCTATCGGCGTCGAGAGCAAGGTGAACATCCCCAACCTGTCCCTGCTATTCGTCATTCCGGTGATTGTCGCGGGCGTCGGTCTCGGACTGGGTCCGTCGCTGTGCTCCGCCGTGCTCGGCGCCCTGGCTTTCAATTTCTTCCTCACCGAGCCTCGCTACTCACTGACTGTCGACGATCCCGCGAACATCTGGGCAATTGCATTGCTGTTCGTCGTGGGCGTCATCACAAGCGGCGTTGCGTTCACTTCCCACCGGCGGGCGAACGAAGCGGCGCTGCTGAGGAAGCAGGGTGCTGTTCTGCAGGGTTACGGTCGCGAGGTCGTGGCAGCCGGCGATGCCGACGCGGTCACGTCGATCACCTGCAAGGCGCTTGCTGCCCTGTTCGGCGTTTCGGCCGTCGTATTGCTTATCGATGATGGAACGGTGGTTTCCGTCAAGGGGACCGGGGATGTCGAACTGGAGGAGGCGGAACTGGCAGCGGCACGATCGTCTCTGGCGGGCGCCGGCGTGTTGCGCGGCGGCGTTTATCCGCATCTTGCCTCGCGCTTCGATTTCTGGCCGGTGCGGACGGCCGGACCCCGGAACGCCGTCATTGGACTTGCGTTCGATCCGGACGAGCGCCCTCAATCGCCGGATGTTCCGGTCGAGATCGTGGCGAATGTCCTGGCGCTGGCGCTTGATCGCCGCCGTGCACGGGAACAGGCGCTTCCGCGCTGACGTCGCTACGCGCGCCGGGGTGCCGTTGCAGGACGTGGCGGCGTGACCCGGCTCACAGAAATTTACCGGCTGTTAGGCAACAATGGAGCATCGCTGGAACGAAGCAATTCGCTTCAAATTATTTCGGAAATTGAGGGCCGGGTCATGAGCAAGCTCGAACATCTTCTGCAGCAGGCGGCTCGCGCCGAGAGGCTCTCGAAAGCCATTCTCGACACGCTGACCGTCGAACGGCTCCAGCTATTCGCCGGCCAATGCCGCGCGCAAGCCAAGACGCTGGAGATCGAGCAGCAATCAGGCAGCCCGTCGCAGCAGATCCGGCCCGCGGCCTAAGCACGGCGACGATTGCGCGCGAGCGGCTTTCAGCAGCGCGCCAGTCTTTTCATCGACGTAGCCTCCGCGAAGAGTTGGCGGCTGGAGCATGATCCGGAAAAGTGTGAAGCGGTTTTCCGAAAAGATCATGCTCAACCAAAGATCCAAAGCGACGATTTATCCAGATCTCATCGCGCTTTAGTTCACCCGAAGATGGCGGCCGAGGCTGTAGACAAGCTGCCAAAGCTCGGCTGCATTTCGGGAGCTGACGTTTCCTTCCGTGAGCTTTTTGGCAACGGCGCTCGCGAAGCCATCGCCGTCCGGCGGTTCCCGGGAAATGATCCGATAGCAATCCGACGACAGGCTGCTCGGCATTGCCGTTGCAAGCCGTCGGCAAATGGTTGCAGCAACGGCGGCTGCGTCCGCCGGAGCCATGTGCTTCACGTCGATCAGGACTTGCGCGATCAGTCTTTCTGCTTTGCCCGCATCTATTCGAAGTTCTGACACTTCAGCCTCCTTTTTGGGGAAGCCGTCGTTTGCGCTGCGACGACTTGGCGGAACATCCCGCCATGGTTTGCAATCGAGGCATTCCCCTAAACTTCAGCCATGGTCCTTGCGATGCGCTGAGGATGCGGCCGTCCGGAGCCGGCATCGCCTGGCGACAGCTATTTCTTTTTTCCGGAACCAAGCGTCGGCTGCCAGCCTCCGGCCTTCTGGCTGGGTGCCGCGGCAATTACCTTGATCTTTTCTTTCTTCGGCTTTTTGGTTTCCCGGTTGCCGCGTCGCTCGCCTTTGGACATGTCGGTCTCCTCCTGCTTTTCGAGATGATTGAATTCGTCCTCCAGGAGGATCTGTCCGCGGGGAGTGCAGATCCTCACGTCGACGTAGCCCTGGTGCAGGAGCTGCCTGGCCTTCCTGAGCGCGGCCGCTGCCGTCGAGCGGCGGAGATTTTCGCGGACGCCCTCATGGTTGCCGCCGACCAGGTATTTCACCTGCGACCGCCTGGAGGCAACGCGCGCCTTTGGTCTTGATGCGCCTTCAATGGGCGAAGGGGTGTCGGCCTTTCTCGAAAGCGCTTCAGGCATCGAGAACGGCCGCCGCGATCACAATGATTGCAGGTAATAATGAAACGACAACGGGTGGCACGATCCGCTCGGCGGGGCAAAATGGCCGCAAGAGAACGCTCCTGCTTCTTTGCGGCGGGAGCGCAACGCCCTCAGTCACCGATCGATGCCGTCGGAAATGCGGTGATGGCTGACCCTACGCCCATAATCCGGCAATAGCGAGCGCCAAAACGCCTCACGCCGGTCGCGACATGAGCGTGTAGGAAGCAATAGGAACCGCCGCCATTCGTCGCACGTCAAGTAAGCGATGGCTATTGGCACCCAAGGGGCGCATGCTGGCCGTGAGGCCAACGCCGGTTCAGGCGTCTTCGAGAAAGGCAGGCGTAGGTGACCATCGTCTCCCGCCGTGAAGTCGTCACCTTCAACCATCCGTTTCGGATCAGGGGCATCGATCGCCTGCTGCCCGCCGGCGACTACGAAGTCGTCACCGACGACGAGACAATCGACGGACTGTCGTTCGCCGCGTTGCGCCGCGTCGCGACCATGATCATGGTGCCGGCGAACGGCTCGCGCCTTGCGATGGAGATGGTCTCGATCGGTTCGGTCGATCTGGCGGACGCCCGGCGCATCGATGCGGGAGCTTCCGATGACTGATGGGCCGCTCGACCTCGACAGCCACCGCGGCATGGCGGCGCAGAAGGCGACCGACCTTCGCCGCGCGCTCGCGGAGGTCGAAACCCACGCGCGGGAGCTGCGCGAGCGTCAGGCGGAGATCGAACGTCATCTGCTGTCGTTCCCGGCCGCGTCCTGGCCGGAGGCCGCCATCAAGGCGCGCTACGTCATGAACCTTTATGCGGCGGGATTGCCGCCGGACGACACCCAGCATCGCGACCTCATCGCCGCGATCCTGGAGGATTTTGCCCGGCTCACCGAGCAGGGATGAGTAGCCGCGATGCACGAGGTGTAGAACGAATGACGCTCCTACGCGGCCGGTTCATTGGCTACGAATACGACAGGATGGTCGTCCTGTTCTCGATGCTCGACGGAGAGAAGGAGGTTCCCTGCGCGATCTCGACCTCCGCCATGGACGAGCTGGAGGGGGTGGTGCGCGCGAGAGCGGGGGAACGCGAAATGCAGTTCATGCGGCTGCGCGAGCGCATCGAAGGATGCGCCGACGGCAAATACCAGGCGAGCGAGTTCGAGGGAGCGCCCCCTGGCATCATCCTGCGCAGCATCGATTTCAGGAAACGGCGATAGCCGCTGTGGCCGGGCGCGTCGTGGGCGCGAACCTGTTCAGCAGAATTCACCGCTGCCGTGAGGGCCTCCTCACAGAGCGCTGCTTGGCGCCGCCTTCTTCCGCTTCTTCTTGGCGATCGGCAGGTCGGGCTCGTTCTGCTTTTCCTCGAGCCTTCTCGCTTCCTCGGCTTCGCGCAAGCTTCGCAGTCGCGCCATGTTCTGGCGTACCGCATTGGCCTGCCGCTCGACGTCGACCATGGCCCTCTTGCCCTCGTCGGCGGCGACCCTTAAGCGATGTGCTCTTGCGATGCTTTCAGGGGAAGCTTCGCCCGATCTTTTGTTGACCATGTCTTCCCCGATCCTGCACGACGAAAACCCGCTCAACCCTTGGGCCGAGCGGGCAGAGCGCTTTCCAGTACATCCGTGGAAAAGCGCGAGAGGCTTTAGGCGAGCGAGAGATTCTCTGCGCTGGCCTTGCCCCGCATCCTGTCGGTCTTCACCTCGAAATTGACCTTCTGGCCTTCAGCCAGACCGCCGAGGCCAGCCCGCTCGACCGCGCTGATGTGCACAAACACATCGCTGCTGCCGTCGTTGGGCTGAATAAATCCGAAGCCTTTCTGGCCATTGAACCACTTTACGGTGCCCGTCGTCATCATCTTCTCCAAATCGCGGCCCGTGCGCCAATCGCACAAGCAATATTCAACGTCGTCGATGTCTTTGGAAAAGGGGCCCGCGGGCACATTCAACAAGGCGCAGCGGCTGGTCGAGTAGGCTCAATATAGAGCAGTTGCCCCGACTTGCAATGGCTGCAGCCAAATTAATCCAAATGCGCAGCGCCGGCGGTGCCTGGTGTTGCCGGGGCAGCCAGATGTGTGTGCGCCTCTCGCGGCGCTTTACCGCGTGCTCGGCGCTGCGGACAAAGGCGCGGCAGTCTGGTCCAGGATGACCGCGTCCATGGAGGAGCTTTCGTTCTCTTCCCTGACCGGGGCCTCGACGAAGGTCTCCCAATCGGTGCCGCACGACGAGCAGCGCCAATGATTGACGATCTTGCCTGTTGGCAGGTGCGTCGAACGTAAAGGCGCGGTGACGACGTGACCGCAGGTGGCACAGGTATCTGTGCCCTGCGCAGGAGAGCGACGGTTCTCATGATCGGTCGCTCGAGCGGACCAGCGACGTTCAAATTGTCGGCGAACGTGCACGGGGTAGATGAGGGCGTTCATGGCACTGCTCCGGTGGGTGGGCGGGAGCACCAACATCTCTCAGTCACCAGATGCCGGTTTGCTGCGACAAGTGATGCGGTGGATACGGTGCCGCGGAACCGGACAGATAGCCAGCGATCCCCGGCGTGCGATTTCCCCGGCTTAACGCAAAGGGCCCCAGCGCGGGGTGCCGAGGCCCTTGCAGCGGCGTCGCACCGGGGGAAGTGCGACATGTTATCAATACGCGGCGCGGCCAATGGTTCCTGGGGGATCGTCTTTGGCGCCAACCGTTTCCACTCAAATCAGGATGCCGAGAGGAGTTGCAGGTCGTAGGCGGCCATTGCCGTCGAGCGCACTTTTCGGGAAGGCGCCCGCCTTGCAATTCGCCGGCGATGGCTCGTTTCTACCTTGCGCGAATGGAATCGCGTGGGCCGGCAGACCGCTGGATTTTCAGCCATTGATTGAACTGTGACGCGGCTTCGATCTTCTGCGCCCGCCGCAACAGCAGTTCCCGGGCCATGCTGCCGGGCGGCTGCTGTTCCGCAGCTTCCCTGTATTTTTGAGCTTCTTCTTCCAGCAGCTCTTCAAAAGTCTGCGTGTGCATGATGCGTCCATGCTGCTGAGCCATGTGGCCGAATCCTCCTGAGCAACAATGCCCCCGCATGTTGTAGGAAGCCATCTCGCGTTCCGTCTGTCCGATAGTGGACAGACGCTCGGCAGAATCAGCGGCAGCAGGGGTGACGGATCGATCGCACCTGGTGGCCGGGCATCGCCGCCTGAGCTGCGGCGTCGCTTTCGCTTGCTATGCCCGGCCCTTCCTCAACGGCAACGAAGCCGCGCGTCGTTCAGTTGCAATAGGTCCAGCCGCCATAGCCGTCGTCGCATCGCGCACGCGTGCGATAGGGCACGCCCAGCGGCGGCCGCGGCGCGTATTCCGGCGCGTACTCGTAGTCCTGGGCGTAGTAACGCTCGGGATAGGCGGGCGCACGCTCGACATAGACCGGCTGCGCGGCGTAGGCCGGACCATAGTCGCCGTAGACCGCCGCCGGCGCGCGATAGGCGGGCGCCGGCGCGCCGTACGAGCGATAGCCGTAACCGGGTTCCGCGTACGGCCGATGTTCGGGGCGCGGACGCACATGGATGTTTGCCGACGGCGCATAGATTCCGCCCGGCGCGACATAGACGGACGACAGGTCGCTGGCCGCAGCAGTCGCCGAACAAAGGACGACAAAGGCCAGCGTGAGCGATGATCGGTACATGTGTGAAGCCTCCAACAAACTCTAGCCGCGCCAGCCAGCACGGTTAATTTTCGCTAAACAATCTGCACGGTGCAATGATATTTTACGTGCGGATGTGTACCATTTCTGGACTGCCCACAGCGCATCGGCATTGTGAGAAGGAACTGTGATGCGATCACGCGCACCGTGCCGCAATTGTCGTGATTGTAATTTCCGCACTTCGTTCCGTCATTGCGAGCGAAGCGAAGCAATCCATCTTTTCGCGTGCGAGGAGAGATGGATTGCTTCGTCGCTAACGCTCCTCGCAATGACGGCCTGAGGATATTCCATGAACACCTTCACCATCCGCACCATGCGACCCGACGAAATCCCGATCGCGATCGAATGGGCCGCGGCCGAAGGCTGGAATCCGGGCCTTGCCGATGCCGCCTGCTTTGCCTCCGTCGATCCGCAAGGCTTCCTGATCGGCGAGCTCGACGGTCAGCCGGCTGCGACCGTCTCCTGCGTCAATTACGATGCGCGCTTCGCGTTTCTCGGCTTCTACATCGTGCGGCCGGATCTGCGCGGCGAAGGTTTTGGCTTGCAGATATGGAATGCGGCGATCGCGCATGCCGCGGCGCGCGTGATCGGGCTCGATGGCGTGGCGGCGCAGCAGGACAATTACAGGAAGTCCGGCTTTGCACTCGCTTACGCCAACGTCCGCTATGGCGGGGTGGTCGCAGCGCCGGATGCGCCGCGGAGCGGTATCGTCGCGCTCGGCGATGTGCCGTTCGCCGACGTGGCGGCGGATGACGCAACGGTGTTTCCGGCGCCGCGATCTTCCTTCTTGCGCGCATGGATCGGCGCATCGGGACATCTCGGCTGTGCGCTGGTGCGGGACGGAAAGCTGGCAGGGTGGGGCGTGATCCGCCCGTGCCGCACCGGGCGCAAGATCGGGCCGCTGGTGGCGGATGACCGCGCCGCGGCCGAAGCGGTGCTGTCGGCGCTGCTCGCCAAAGCGGGCGGCGGCGAGATTTTTCTCGATGTGCCCGGCATCAACCGCGAGGCTATTGCGCTGGCGGAAAGTCTCGGGCTCGCGCCGGTGTTCGAGACCGCGCGCATGTATACCGGCGCGATCACCCCGCTGCGGCTGGAGCGGGTGTTCGGGGTTACCAGCTTCGAATTGGGGTAGCTGCGATCGCGCTACCGAAATAACGCTCCGACCGCGTCATTGCGAGGGGCGCAAGCGACGAAGCAATCCATCTATCCTCGTGCCGAGAAATGGATTGCTTCGCTCGCAATGACGGGAGATATCTGTGCGAACTATTCCCCCGCCGGTTCATCCTGCGGCGTCCGCCGCGACACGACGAAAATTTCCCAGCTCACCATGAACATCGCGGCGATCAGCGGGCCCAGCACAAAGCCGTTGAGGCCGAACACGTCGATGCCGCCGAGCGTGGAGATCAGCACGACGTAATCCGGCAGCTTGCTGTCCTTGCCGACCAGGAACGGCCGCAGCAGGTTGTCGACCAGGCCGATGACCAGCACGCCATAGGCGATCAGGCCGAGGCCCTGCCAGATCGCGCCGGTGGCGAGGAAGTAGATCGCGACCGGGACCCAGACGAGGCCGGCGCCGATCGCCGGCACCAGCGACAGGAACGCCATCAGCACGGCCCACAGCAGCGCGGCGTGAACGCCGAGGAACCAGAAGGCGAGGCCGCCGAGCGCGCCCTGCGCCATCGCCACCAGAATGCCGCCCTTGACGGTGGCGCGGACGACGTCGGCAAAGCGGGCGAACAGCGCCGACTTCCGGTCGGCGCGCAGCGGCACCGCCTCCTTGATGGATTCGGCGAGCCTGCGGCCGTCGCGCATCAGGAAGAACAGCAGGTACAGCATGATGCCGAGGCTGATCATGAACTCGAACGTGTTCATGCCGATGCTGAGCGCCTGCGGCGCCAGGATCTGGCCGCCCTTCATCAGGCTGGACGACAGCGTCTCGCGAAGCCCGGAGAAATTGGTCAGGTTGAAGCGTTCCAGCCAGCCGACCGCCCAGGCCGGCAGTGCGTCGAACACGCGCTGGACGTAGCCGGCGAGGTCGTATTCGCCGGACTGGATTTTTCCGAACAGGCTGGTCGCTTCCTGGACCAGCGAGGTCGCGACGATCGCGAGCGGCAGGATCACCATGGCGATGACGAGAAGGACGGTCAGCAGCGCCGCGAGGTTTTGCCGGCCGGGCATCGACGCCAGCAGCCGGCGGTTGACCGGTGCAAAGATCACGGCGACGATGATCGCCCACAGCACGGCGCCATAAAAAGGGTACAGCACCCAGCCGAATGCCAGTGTGACGACAAACAGCAGGATCAGGAACGTCTGGTCGTCAATGCGTCGCACGGGCGTCTCGCTTTGTCTCCCGCTCGCCGCATCCGTGGTCAGGACGCAGGTCGGGCGGCGTTGTCCGCCGCCTTGTACAACGTTTTCGGGCGTGGCGTCATGGCGCCAGACGTGACTTTCGGAACTGGTTTCCGGCGGGGCCGTCTAGCCGTCAACCTGCTGCGTGCCGAGGAAGCGCATGAAAGGGGACTGCTTGTCCGGCCCAAACAGCACGACCGCATAAGGTTGCGGCGTTCGCCCCTCCATTCCCGGCGATCCGACCGGCATGCCGGGCACCGCGAGACCCTTGGCGTCGGGACGCTCCGCCAGCAGGCGCCGGATCGCCAGGGCAGGCACATGTCCTTCGACAACGTAGCCGCCCACGATGGCCGTGTGGCAGGAGGCAAGTTCGGGTGGGACGCCGTGTTGCTGCTTGACGCGCGCGAGATCGGTGGTGTCTTGCACGTCGACCGAAAAGCCCGCCGCGCGCAGATGGTCGACCCACCCCGAGCAGCAGCCACAATTCGGATCCTTGTGAACGGTGATTTCAGCCTCGGCGGCCAAGGCTGACATCATTGTTCTGCCGGCGACCACGGCGACGATCGCGCCGAGAAGAGACCGCCGCGCGATGCGATGTGATGCTTTGCTCATTTCAACCTATCCTCAAGGTCATCGGATAAAGATAGCAGGCCGCTCGACCGACTTCATGCGTTCGTGGAGAGGCGGGCGCAATCCACGATACGCGTGGCTGTTCATTTGTCAGGCGCGATCAGTGCATGCACGATCGCGGCGCGATGGCCGGCACCGCAGGGCTGGCCTTCTGCGGTGCCGGCGGCGGCGCTTATTTGGCCCGGTGCATTTTCGTTACGGTATATCCCGACGCGCCGTTCTCCGCCTCAAACTCGACCTTGTCGCCGACCTGGACTTGCTTGAGCATCGCGGGATCGTTGACGCGGAAAACCATGGTCATGCCCTGGTCCATGCCGAGATTCTTGATCGGGCCGTGCTTGAGCGTGACCTTGCCGGCTTCCTCGTCGATCTTCTTGACTTCGCCTTGAACCGCGTTGCCTTGCGCGTAAGCGGCGGGGGCCAGCAGCATCAGCGTGAACGTTGCGGCTGCGAGCGTGCGTGCGAAATTCTTCATGATGTTCTCCTTCAACAGGTTTTCAGGTCTGAGGCGGCAGCGTGATCTGCCATGCTTCACTTCACCGTGATCTTGCCGATCATGCCGTAGTCGCGGTGATCGGGGATCAGGCACGAATATTCGAAGGTTCCGGCCTTGGTGAATTTCCAGACGATCTCCGCCGACTTCGCCGGCTTGAGCCGAACGGCGTTCGGTTCGGCGTGCTCCATGTGCGGGTGCTTCTTCATATCCTCGGCGTGCTTGAGGTTCTCATCGGTCGTCGCGAGCAGGAATTCGTGATCTTCCTTGCCGACATTGCGGATCACGAAACGGATCTGCTCGCCGCGCTTCACCTCGACGCGCGAGGGCGTGTATTCCATCTCGCTCATGGCAACCTCGATGGTGCGCGAAGGTTTCTCGGGATTGCCGGGCTCGCCGGCCGAATAGGTTTCGTGGGCGTGCTTGTCGTGACTGAATGCAGGTGTGGCAAGCGCGGTGAGCGCCAGGGCGATTGTTGCGATCTTCTTCATCGGTCGTTCTCTCGTTTGCGATTTTAGGCGTTGTCGGTTCAAAGGCAGGCGCTACATTTTCATCCCCTTCATCGATTTGTGGTCCTTGTCCTTCGCGGGCGGGGAGGCCGCAGGCGCCTCCTGTCGCGGAGGGGTGGCGGCGGGCGCGTCGACTTCCCACGCGACGGTGCCCGCCGGGAATTTGTAGGGGCCAGGATCTCTGTAGTCGTCGCGCGCCAGCCCCTCGCGGATCTTCATCACCGTGAACATGCCGCCCATCTCGATCGGGCCGAACTGGCCGGTGCCGGTCATCATCGGCAGCGTGTTGTCGGGCGCGGGCATTTCCATGCTGCCCATCGCCATGCCGGTCGATCCCATCACCATCGCGTCAGGCGCCAGCTTGCCGACCGCCTTGGCGAGATCCTTGTGCGGCACGCCGATCAGGTTCTTCACGTCGTGGCCCATCGCATTCATGGTGTGGTGCGACTTGTGGCAGTGGAACGCCCAGTCGCCGGGATTGTCCGCCAGCACGTCGAAGGCCCTGATGGCGCCGACCGGAACGTCGATGGTCGTCTCCGGCCATTGCGCGGTCTCGGGGATCCAGCCGCCGTCGGTGCACGACACCACGAATTTGTGGCCGTGCAGATGGATCGGATGGTTGGTCATGGTGAGATTGCCCATGCGCACGCGCACCGTGTCGCCAAGCCGCACGGGCATCGGATCGATGCCGGGGAAGACCCGGGAATTCCAGGTCCACATGTTGAAGTCGGTCATCTCGGTGACCTTGGGCAGATAGGTGCCGGGGTCGATCAGATAGCTAGACATCACGAAGACGAAATCACGGTCGACCGGGCGGAATTTCGGATCGCGCGGATGCACGATGAACATCCCCATCATGCCCATCGCCATCTGCACCATCTCGTCGGAATGCGGGTGGTACATGAACGTTCCGCTATGCCTGAGCTGGAACTCGTAGACGAAGGTTTTGCCCGGCGGGATGTGCGGCTGGGTGAGGCCACCGACGCCGTCCATGCCGCTGGGCAGGATCATGCCGTGCCAGTGCACGGTGGTGTCCTCAGGCAGGCGGTTGGTGACGAAGATGCGCACCTTGTCGCCTTCGACCGCCTCGATGGTCGGCCCGGGGGCCTGGCCGTTATAGCCCCACAGATTGGCCTTCATGCCGGGCGCGAATTCGCGCACCACGGGCTCGGCGACCAGGTGGAATTCCTTCCAGTCGCCGTTCATGCGCCAGGGCAGCGTCCAGCCGTTCAGCGTGACGACGGGGCGGTAATCAGGGCCGGTGGTCGGATGCAACGGCGGTTGCATCACCGCCTTGTCCATCGTCGCAGCCTCCGGAATCGCTGCGGCCTGCGCGCGGCCGGTGATGGCGCTGGCGCCGACGAGGGCTGCGGAGCCGAGAAATCCTCTGCGTGAGAACATCGTGTTTCTCCTAATGTGCCCCACCGGCGGCGGGTGCGGCCGCTGCCGCGGTCGTTGGATTTTCCTTCGCGCCCGACCCGCCGCCGTTGATGGCGGTTTGCAGGTCGGACTGCGCCAGCCAGAACGCGCTCCTGGCGTCGATCGCCGCGCGCAGCGAGGCGAGGCGCTGGCGTGCTTCGGTCAGCAGTGCGAACACGTCGATCTGCATGCTGGAGAAGCGCAGCTGCATCTCCTCGGTGATGATCTGGCGCAGCGGCAGGATCTCGCGCTGGTAGTGGATCGCGATGTCGTAGGTCGAGCGGTAGACGCGATAGGCGTCGCGCGCCTCCGAGCGCACGTTGACGGCCTTTTCGGTGAGCAGGTTGAAGGCCTGGTTATAGCTCTCGGCGGCCTGGCGGACGCGCACTTCGCCACCGTCGAAGATCGGGATCTGGAACTGGACGTCGAAACCCCGTTCCCGGAACGGCGGCGAGTCTGGATCTGCCGTGCGCTTCGAAATGCCGGCGACGTCGAGCAGCGTGACGAAGCGCGTCGCCTGGGTGAGGCCAAGCGACTTTTCCAGTGCGGCCAATTCCATCCGCGCGATCTGCAGGTCGATGCGGTGGCCGACGGCGTCGGCTTCGATGGTCGGCAGTGATCGCGGCTGCCGCGGCAGCGCGGGCAGGCGGCTCGGCAGGCGGAAGTCGACATCGCCGCCCCACAGGCCCATCAGGCGCGTCAGGCGCTCGCGGGCGCTGGTGGCCTCCTGCCGCGCCGTGGCGAGGTCGGCAGTGGTTTCCGCGTAAAACACCTGCTCGCGCGCCTGGTCGAGCTTGTTCAGCGCACCGGTCTCGCCGAGTTTTTTTGCAAGCTGCGCCGTGCTCTCGGCGGTCGATTTGGCATCCGCGAGCAGCACGACCATCTCGTTGGCCGCAACAGCGCGGAAATAGGTACGCCTGACCTCGGCGGCGAGCCGCAGCGTCTCCAGCGCGGCGCGGAGCTGCGCCTGGCGGAAGCGCTCGCGGGCGATCTCGGAGCGGAACGGCAGGGTGGCGAGCGCGAGAATGTCGCCGATCACCTGCCGCTCGATTTCGCTGGCGCTGCTGCTGGAGATGCGGGAGATCGAAAAGGTTGGATTGGGCGGCAGGCTTTGACCGACAAGATCGGTCTCTGCGAGCGCCAGCTCATTATAGGCTGCTTGCAGGCCCTTGTTGCCGAGCAGCGCGACCTGCACGGCGGTATCGACGGTGAGCGGGCGGCCGAGCAGCCGGCGCACCGCGCCGCCGGCCCGTTCGGCATCGCCGGCCGAGCGCACGAAGGCGACATCCTTGCCGATGGTCTGGCCGGCGACGTCGGCGACGACGGTCATGCCGGCGTCGGACGAAAACGACGCGCAGCCGGCGAGCGCAACGCCAGCGGCCAGCAGCATGGCGATCGTTGGCGTTCGTCCCGCGAAACGAATGCTCATGGCCGCTCCCCTCCCGATTTGGGGGCGACACTGTCATTGCGTTCACGCCACGGCGCCGGTGTCGACGGGCGCAGCGCGGCATACGGCGCGATGGTCGAGCGGTAGCCGACGCCGGCCGTTTTCGCCGCGGGATCTGCTGGATCGGCGCCGGCCATGCGCGTCGTCGCTGGCGTGCAGCCGACGGCGCCGATGACCAGCGCGATGGCGCCCCCTCGCACCGCCAAATGAAATGTCGAATGGCGTCCGCCCGCCGTATCAACGGCGGCAGACTTCGCCCCAAGCTGCGAAGACATGATCTATTTCCTGATTCTGATGGACCACGGGCGTGCGCGCGCTCATCGCGCGGCTGCCCACGTCGTTAGGTCAGAAAATCAGGCGATGGGGGGACGGTAGAGCAGGGGGGGCGCCTTGCTCGGCAGGCGCTGGAAATTCTCGGACATCCAGAGCGAGATCGGCTGCGACGGCGTTGCCACAGAAGGCAGATCGTCTGCGATCGCGGACATGCAGAGCATGGCACAGCAAGAACTCATGGCGCCCTTGCCGTTATGCTGGTGTCTGGGCTGCTCCGACCCGGAATGTTCGGCGTTGGAATGTTCGGCGTTGGCCTGATGCTGGTGGGAGGCCGCATGCTCCGGCTGCGCGCCGTCATGGACATGCTCGGCGATAGCCATTTCGGGCATAAGGCAGGACGCCGCGTCGCCCAGCGCCAACGCCACTCCCGGCGCGAGCACGCAAAACAGATACGCCAGCGCGAGCAGTCGCCCCGCCGTCAATCGTCTCGCTCTGGTAAGGGTCGTCAACACCGGCAGAGTTACATCCTGTTCGCCGTAGGATGGTAGCGCCAAAACATGTTACCGCCAAGACGGCTGAACATCACGGTTCCACAACTCTCTTCGTTGGTCCGGTTGTTGTTGATCCGGTCGATGACGCCGATTCGGTGCATGTCCCACATCTACCCCTACGGGGTATAGGTGACAAGGCCATGGCGGCAAAATGAGCGCGCCGCCCTGCAATGACGATTGAAGGGCTGCGTGCGCAAATTATTTCCGCTCGCCCATGTGATGCGGGTCGGATCTCGGACCACCGTTGTAATGATGACCGGTGTTTTCCGTCCTCTTTGTGTTTTCCTTGACCCTGCTGGGATTCTTCATCGTATGCGGCACTTCGGTCTTTGGGCCGCCCGAATACAAATGCGCATTTTGAGCCATTGCAGGCGTCGCCGCCATCAGTTGAAGGGCAATTCCAGCGGCAACCAGCTTGTGTGAGATCATCGTCGTGCTCCGTGTTTGGGACTTTCAGATTGAAACCCAATTTCACCGAAGCTTTTTGCGCCAAATCAAAGGTAGTGGATTCATCTTCATACAAGCTTGGCGCAAGCGCCGGGCAGGTCCGCGCGATTCATGCCGGCACGATCCCGTTCGTGGAGCGAACATGAGTACCGTTGCAGGGCGGCAGCCCCTCTCATCGATGCTGCTGGCGGCGTTCGGATTCATTCTGGCTGCCGTTGGGGCTTACTTCATCTTCCTTCGTCCCGCGCTGCTGCCCGAGGACCTCCGCTATCTCGGCGTTTCGCTGGCCCAGATCAACGGCACCATGCCGAATTTGCCGGCGTGGCTGAGCCAGGTATTCCGGGTGCTCGGCGGTTACATGCTGGCTGCGGGAATCCTCACGATTTTCGTGGCCCGCTCGAGCTATCGTGAACACGTTCCCGGCGCGGCCATTGCCGCGCTGCTGGCAGGCGCAGCATCGATCGGCGTCATGACGTTTGTCAATTTCGCGATCGATTCGGATTTCAAATGGCTTCTGGCCGCGGTCGCCGCGATTTGGCTAGGGAGCATCAGCCTGCATTTGCTGGAGGTCGCGCGCGGCCTGTCCACAAGAAAAGACCGCCGGGAGGCGGCGACGGTAAACGCCGTCACGGCGCCGGAGCGGCGCAGCTATCCCTTCAGCTATTCGGCATCGGTTCGTCTCGACGCAAAGCCCGAGGACGTGTTTGCGTTCGCGGATGATTTCTCTCGATTGTCCGCGCACATGAAAAAATCGTCGGGCATGATGATGGGCTCAAGCATGGCGATCGCATTGGATGCCGGGCGCGGCCAGCAGGTTGGCTCGCACGTGCAAATGAGCGGAACCATGCTCGGACTGAAGCTGTTTCTGGATGAGGCGATCACGAGACGCGAGCCGCCACGCCTGAAAGAATGGGAAACCGTTGGCACTTCTCAGCTCATCGTCATCGGCGGATATCGCTTGGGATACCGGATCGATTCACAGGGCGGGGCGTCGGACCTCACCGTCCATATCGACTATGATCTGCCTGCATCGCCGGGCCTGCGGATCGTCGGACACTTTTTCGGCGGCCTCTATGCGAAATGGTGCGTCGATCAGATGATCAGCAGCGCGCGCACACATTTCGGCCCGCATCGGGAAATCTGACGCGGCGGCTCGTCGGGCATTCCGCGATCCGCGCCGGCGGTACATTCGGCATGGCGGCGGCCTGACCCTCCGTATCTGCATGCCCAATATCGCGGCATTGTGGCTTGACGTTGGGCGATTTGCCCCCGAAGTTGCGTGTGCCGTGGCAATTTCTTCTGAACTCCCCCGAGATTCCGACCTGTTCGTTCCCGACTCGCGCCGGGCATGGATGCGGCTTGTCGTGGCCGTGGCGATCGGCTCGCTCGGCAGCGTCGGCATGTGGTCGGTGGTGGTCGCGCTGCCGGTGGTGCAGACCGAGTTCGCCGCCAGCCGCGGCACGGCCTCGCTCGCCTTCACCATGATCATGCTCGGCTTCGGTTCCGGCGCGGTGCTGACCGGGAAAATCACCGACCGCTACGGCATCGTCACCGCGATCGGGCTCGGCATCGGCATTCTCGGCCTCGGCTATGTGGTTGCGGGGATGTCGACCTCGATCTGGCAATTCATCCTGGTGCATTTCGCGATCGGGCTGTCGTCATCGGCGACCTTCGGTCCGCTGATGGCGGAGGCCTCGCACTGGTTCGACCGCTACCGTGGGCTTGCCGTCGCCGTCGCCGCCAGCGGCAATTATATCGGCGGCGCGATCTGGCCGCCGCTGGTCAACCACGGCATCGAGACGATGGGCTGGCGTACCACCCACATCGCGCTCGGCATCTTCACGGCGGTGGCCATGGCGCTGGCGCTGGTCGTCTTGCGCATGCTGATGGGGGCGGGCGGGCAGCGCGACCACCAGAACGCGGCGCCGCCGCGCGTCGATTTGCGGATATCCACCAATGCGCTGACGGCGATCCTGTCGCTCGCCGCGATCGCCTGCTGCGTCGCGATGTCGATGCCGCAGGTGCATATCGTCGCCTACTGTAGCGATCTCGGCTATGGCGTGGCGCGCGGCGCGGAGATGCTGTCGCTGATGCTGGGTTTCGGCATCATCAGCCGCATCGGCTCGGGCTTCCTTGCCGACAAGATCGGCGGCATCCGCACGCTGCTGATCGGCTCGGTGGCGCAGGGCACCGCGCTATTGTTCTATCTGTTCTTCGACGGCCTGACCTCGCTCTACGTCATCTCGGCGATGTTCGGCCTGTTCCAGGGCGGCATCGTGCCGAGCTACGCCATCATCGTGCGCGAGGCGATGCCGGCTTCGGAAGCCGCGACCCGCGTCGGCATCGTGATCTTCGCCTCCGTGTTCGGCATGTCGTTCGGCGGCTGGGTTTCCGGCGCGATCTTCGACGCCACCGGCTCCTACAGCGCAGCCTTCGCCAATGGTCTGGCGTGGAACGCGCTCAACATCGGCATCATGCTGCTGCTTCTGATGCGCGCGCGGCAGCGGCTGGCGATGGCGTGAGATAGTCTCGAGTAATCCTGCTTCAGACTTCGAGTGGGCTTTTAGCTCACGGGGTCACATCGATACTTCGGAATCTGCGCTTCGCCGCCTTGCCGTCCTCGTCGCTGCAGACATCTCCATCGTCACTCAGAAGCTGCAACAGGTTTTGACCGGGGACGGACATCGCTGCTTCCGGCTTGATGCCGGTGAGATCTACACCTTTGACCTCGACGGGATCCGTCCCGGGGCCGGACCATCGGAACAGTGCGAATCCCTTCGCACTGTCGGAAACCGGGCCGGCGACGATGGCGTATTGGGCCGTCCCGCCGCCAAGCGTCTCCATGCTGCGGAATCCGCGGTTTTCCAGCTTAACCCGGATGGCCGCGCCGAAATCCGGAGGCGTGCCGTTGGGATCATCGACCACTGCTTTCGGATTCTTGAACGGGACGACCAGCGCCTCTCCGTCACGAAGTGGCGCCCTCAACCCGATCAGGAGGCCGCCCTCGGGCGTGGCCGCCAGCGCTTCGATGTTCATTTCCTCCGGCTTGACGCCGGCGGCTTTGGCGAGGGGATCGCGGAGCGACTTCACCGGCGTTCCGGCGTCCTTCAGCGTTGGCTTGCCATCCGTCTGCACGATCGTCGTCGCGAAGAACACCTTGCGTTTGGATTTGTCCTCGCCGTCGCTGTTGAACGAATGCGAACTAATCCAATAAACCCGGTCGCCGATCGTCGCCGCCGCTTCGAGATCCGATTTATCAAAGGACGTGAAAGCCTTCATGTCGATCCCGTCTCCGATCGGTTCAGGCTTGCCGCGCTCGTAGATCTGGAGCTTGTTGGTCTCATCGCTGGCAACGGCGAAGTGGGTGCGGTCGATGAAGGCGCCGGCCGAGGCCTCGCAAAGTCCCTTGTATTCTATCGCGCCCGCATCGGACGCGACAAGCGCGGCAAACATCATTGTCGGAAGCAGGCTTTGGTTCATCGTGCGGTTTGCCATGATACGACTCCCTAGCTGCTGCGGGTTACCAGCTGAGTCAGCGCGCAGCGATCTGCGGCTCGGCGAACCCGGATGATACATGAGCAACCCTGACACGAAGGTGAAATGGATCACTCGTCTGTACTGAATTGCCGGAGGCATCGCTAGGCCGGCGGAAGACGATGACGTAAGCCGCGCCATCGGCCTTCATCATCGGGCCTGCGCGTTACCCCTCGATCTCGACGTCGACAAAACCCTTCTGGTCCTGCAGCATGCGTTCGAGGTCGGTCCGCAGCGGCTGCGGCTGGGCAAACGACTCCTTCTCGAATTCGCCGAATTTCGGCACCTCGGAGGTCTTCTTGCCGGCCTTCTTGAAGGCGTCGGCGTAGTTCCTGGTGTTGGAGACGCGTTTGCCGATTTCGGCGAGCAGGTCGGTGCGCGGAATGGTTTCGTAATTGCCGCGCCGCGTCGAGACGATGGCCCTGGCGCCGGCCCTGGACTGCACCGGCAGGATGGCATCCAGGATGGCGAGCGGCTCGCCGGCGCTGGCGGCCGGCGTGATGCCCCAGGGCGTCGCATTGACGCTGCCGTGATGGCCGATCTTGTAGAAAGCGAGCGGGCCCTTCAGCCTGTCCCTGCGCAGCTTCCACATTACGTTCCAGGCGCAATTGGCCTTGCCTTCCTTATAGGCGCCGTCCCATTCGGCATCGCCGACGAACAACAGCCGCTTGCCCTTCCATTCGATCAGGAGCACGACGCTGGTGTTGTTGCAGACCTTGCCGTCGAGATCGGCGAAGGCCAGCGCGGTGGACAGCATGCGCGAGCGCAGCTGGCGGAAATCGGCGGGATCGATATTCGCCGGAGTGGGAACGGCGTCCGGCTGCGGCACCGCGGCCGACGGATCGGGCAGGCCGGTGTCGATGAAGCCGAGCCGCCGCAGCGCAGCATCGCCTTCCTTGCCGAGATAGTAGAAATCAATGTCCTTTTCCGGCCCGAGCACGCTGATGTCCGCATTCTTGAGCGGCAGAGCGAGCTCGGTCTTCTTCGTATTGGCGTGAACATAGACCGGCTTGATCCTGCTCGCCTTGGGCAGGGTCTCGCGGAGCGTCTTCATCGCGTTCTTGTTGAGCGCCAGCGCCGCGGCGAGCTCCATCAAGGGTGGGCTGAGCGACAGGTTGAGCCGCACCGCCTGCTCCATCGCGTTGGCCGCGAAGCTGTGCAGCTTCTTCGCCCGCTTCGCCTCGGGATGGTCGAGGTCCATCGCCGCGCTCATCCAGATCGCGCCGAACGACAGCCCGTCCCAGAGATCGAGGCCGAAGCCGGTCATGTGGTCCTTGTGCTCGTGGGTCACGACAAGCAGATCGACGTGACGCTTGCCGTCGATCTCGGGCAGCATGGTCTTCAGGTCTGCGATGGCCGCCTCGAGATAATCGGTGCTGCTCAGCGTGCCGCAGTCGATCAGGATATGGAAATCCCGGCCGCTCTTGTGCGCCTCCGGAATCCGGCAATAGATGCAGTCGCCGAGGCCGACGTCGTAGAGCCGGATCAGAAGCTTATTTGCCATTGCCGCTCCCCCGTGCGGTCGTGTTCGTGGTCGTCGTCGAGCGCGAAATGCGGCGCCAGGCCGAAGCGCAGCGCGCCGTCGACACGCGCGACGGTGAACGGCGGCGTGGCGCGCTGCAGCAGCCCGAGCTCGCCGCCGATCGATTCGCCGACCATCCCCGCCGCGATGCGGGCGGCGATGGTGTCGAGCAACTCGTTGCGCCGGCGCACGCCTTCAGCCTGCTCATCAAGCGCTGCTTGCGAGGTGCCGATAGCGGCGGTGCCGGGCTTGCGTACCCAGTGGATCAGATTGCCGTTCTGGTCGAGCACCATCGTGGCGCCGCACAGCATCGTGGTGCGCTCGCCGGCAAACCGGCCGAACCTTTCGCCTTCGAGCACCAGCTCCTCGCGCCAGAGATATTGCACGATGGTCTGCTGCGGCAGCGGCAGCCCGTCGCGGGTACGCTTGCTGGCGCGGACGATCTCGGGAACATCGATGTCGGCGCTGGGGGGAATCAACAGCTTGGTGCGGTTGTCGTCGAGAAAGCGGTAGGCGCCGCCGCGCGAGGCCGCGATCGAGTCCACGGGATGGAAGACGTCGAGCGCAGGGCGGCGGAACACCGGCCCGTTGGCCATCAGCGGCGCGCGATCGGCCTCGTCGAGAACGCCGCGCTTGATGAAGCAGTCGACCATCAGCTCGCGGTAGCCCGACGGATCGGCCGGGTTGGCGACCTGCTCGGCGCGCAGCACGGCCAGCGCGTAGTCGCGAAATGTCACCCCGCAGGGCGGCAGCAGATCGAGCGGCTGGATCGCGAGCATCTGCATGCGTGGGACGGTGTCGGCCAGCGCACGGATGTCACTCGGCCTCCTGCTGCCGCCCGCCTTGGCGCGGCTGACCTCGTTCTTCTGGTGCTTGGCGAACACCCCCATCAAGATGTCGAAGATCGCCCCGGTCAGCACCTCCGACAGCGCGTGCGGCTCGAGGTTGCCGGCGAGATCCTGCATTGTACGCTTGTTCAGTCCGGTCCGAAGATAAGGCGCGTTCGCGGTCGCTTCCCCGAACTCGCGCGCCAGCCCGGCCAGCAGTTGTGCATTGGAGAGCTCGCCGTTGCTTTCCTTCAGCACGACCTTGCGGAAGGCGTTGTTGCGGAACGCCATCAACAGGGCGGTGAGATCGCCCATGAATTCATGAAACGCCGCGGTCTGGGCCAGAACGGACTCATAGTAATAAGGCCGCAGCCCGTCGAGCACGGCGTGGCCGAACTCGTGGTTCACGATATCGGTCGACAGGCAGGTGTAGACCGTGCCCTTTTCGCTTTCGAACCAGTAGAGCTGCAGCGATTTGCTGCCACGGTCGTAATAGGCGTTCTCGCCATAGCCGGCATGCGGCACGATGATCAGGCGGTTGCCTTCGAACGCCCAGCTGATCCGGCGGCCGAGCCCGGCGCGGCTCTCGAAGAAGTCCAGCGTGTTCTGGACCGTCGCCCAGACGCTCAGCTGATGGTATTGATAGAGCTTCTTGACCTTGTCATCCAGCACGGTCTTGCGGTCGGGCGCCAGATAGCAGTTGTTGCGCGCGTCCCAGATCGCGGGCGGCGTCAGCACGTTCTTGGTCGCGTCGTAGTCGACGACGGCGAAGCGCGCGCTGGTCGGGCCGTCGGCGAGCCCCGGCTCCCAGGGCGTGGTGAAGTCTTCGTCGATGCTGGCGCCTTCGGTGCTTGCCGCGACCGCCGGATCCTTGAAGTAGACGCGCACCGGCATGCGCAAGCCGGTTTCCTGAAGCGTATGGAGCCCGAGATACTGGCGTGCCTGGTACAGGTCGATCATCGTCGCGCGCGTCAGCTTTCGCTCCGGCTTTTCGCTTGGCGTCCGGGTCTTTTTCTTTTTCGTGCTCATGGATTTGGCCACAATCGATGGTGTGGTTAACGTATCAAAGATCGGCCGCGGGATGCCGATCTGGTCGGCTATCTGGGACCTACGTTGAGGATCGGCTACGGCGAATTGAAACGTTGCCGTTGACGCCGTGGCTTTGTGGCGGGCGGAAGCCGGAATGGAAGCTTTGAGGTTCTCCGTGGAAGGCGCCGCTGACGCTCCCGATGCAGTGGCTCTAATGAACTCCAGGCTGCTCTGGGTATTCGCAACGAGTTGCCCCACGTAATCGGTAACCTTGATAGGGGTCCAGACAAAATAACCGCCAGAATTGAAGTTTGCGGCACAACGCTCGAACAGGTGAGGGGAGATGCTGGTTCGTGATGCCGCCCCGCCGGTCGATGCAGCACGCAAGACATCCCAACTTCTCGCGTAGATCGGTGGCTCCGAAATCGTCCTTTCATTGAGCGATAGCGGTGACTTTGCACGCAACTTGAGAGCCACGAGATCGGGTAGCAAACCCTGCGGCCTTCGAAGCAGGCTGGAAAGCTTGTCAATGACCACATTGCCGAGCGCTGGTTTGATCGAAATGGCTTGTGCGAGCAGACTGGATGATCTTGAAGTGTCCTCGGCCGTGAACTCGAGGCTGTCGAACATCAAGTGCGCAGCGGCGATTCCGGCTACGGGATCACCGGATTTCTCATTGAGAAGAGTGTCGAGGATGTCTCGCGCGACAACGATGTGATTGCCCATGGTCAACGCCAATCTGACGATCTCGCTGCTCTCGTAAGCAGGCGCCAGAGCTATCGGCGACGAGGGATAAGACATATGGACGGCAACTTCGACCAAATGGGGATTTGTCGTTCTTCCTATGCCCAATGCGGCTGAAGCGGTCTGTCGCCGCACGAAGATTCGTGTTTGCCATGGTGGAAGGACTGGCAATGCCAGATGAGTCGTTCGCACGCCGTCGTTAATCTCAAGAACGTATATTCCCGGCCCAACCGGCTCAACTTCAACCGGCTTGACGGGAACGGCGACGGCCCACTGCTCATCGCCGACGGCTTGTTCCTCAATCTTGATCGCAATAGCTGCGTTGCCGGCAATCCAGGGCGTAATCTTGACGGAGGACAGCGGTGAGGTCGAATCCAAGCCGGCCATCTCTCGGTCGCGGAACGGCATTCGACCGATGAGAAGGAGATTTGCCGGTTTAGAGCTTCCGAGGGCGTTGACTGCGCGAGCAGCAAGCCCTTCGACCTCCGAGATGGCGTTTGCGTCCACCGCGCTCCGAAATGGGACGACTGTGTCGAGTCCCGTGACTTCAATCTGTACGGTCCGATTGGCATCAAGCTCTATCAGCCTTTCTGTCGCTGCAGAAGCCCGTGTAACCTTGATCTTGTAAATCCCTTCGGGCTGCCAAGTCTGCAGTTTCCCGACCGCTCTCGCGACCAACTGGCGATCGTTGCCAATTAGAAATATTTCGGCATCGACGTGTGTAGTTACCAGCAGCGATACCATCTTTCGGTCTGGCGCTGTATCAGACATCGGGGATCTCATCGACAATTTCGACCAGGCAATGGTCTTGCCCCCAATCGAGTTTATATAGGCCGGCTACAAGCGTATATTCGATAGCGCCTCCGGCGACATTAGCGGTCCCAAGCTGGTTGCGCGCATGGTCGGTGATAGTCACCGGTGTTCCGTCCGCCAAGTCTGGGAGTTTGATCGTTCGCAGCCTCGACGCGGGCGGTGCAGTCCGCGGAGAGACAAATTCTATATCGTCGGAGGACAGAAAGTCGGGCTCGCGCGAAATGCCTCTCTTGTCCTTGTCCTGCAATTTATCGATATGTGCTGCGACGGCCGTATAGAGGTACGCTTCCAAATCGCGAGTACGAATTCCTCCTTTGACTGGATTGATTGCGCCGCGGCGCAGCCCGCGAAGCAGTTCGTAGGTGAATACGCTGTGATATTCGCCGTTGTCGCCCAAGGGAAGTTCAATAGCTTGTAGCGGGTACTTGGCCGCGCACGCAATGACCTGCGGAGCTGGTGGATCCAAGGCTTTTGTGATCTGAAACGGCGGAGGTGAAGGAACCAACGTGACTTCGGCTTGCGAACAGAAGTCCAGGAAAAGGACATATTCCGAGAAAAACTGCGAGTTGCTCAGACTTTCTTGCCAGGAAGTAAACAATACGTGGTCGATGAATACGCGGCTTAAGGCGTTTGCTGTAACTAGCGCGCGCCTGAAGCGTTCGGTCGCGAGTCCATGCCCTGACACGTATATGTAGAGACGGCGCCCGATCTGCGGCCCTTTCCCCTTGGAGACGTTGTCATCGGAAAGCAGGGCAATGTTTCTGAGCCAGCCCTCAATGTCGGCTCTGATCGGATGGAGCTTATCTGGCCAGTTGGCGCCGTTGTTCTCCAGCGAGGTCAACAGAGTTATGTTTTTTACGCCCAAGTCATCACCCAAAAACTTTGCGACGGCTTTCGCATCGTTGATGGGCGCACGAAGATCGTTTGGTTCGGCCGGCGTCTTTCCGTAGTTAGGGTAGGCGGCAATCCCCACCACCAGCGCCCAGTCGTTGGCACCATCGACCATGGCTAAGTCGCCCGAATCAGGTCAAAAGTAGATACTCTGAATAAGAGTTTTGTCTTGCGGCGACAGTTCGACATTGAAATCAGTCGTGAATCCATCGAGTGTCCAACTCGACGGAATTTGGTACATCATGATGGAAGATTTATCGGTGCCGGTGGCAATCACCGAGGCGGGGTCGTACTTCTTGAAAATATTGTGGTTGATGGTCGCATCGTCCCAGTAATTTGGATAGCCGCTCAGCGACGTCGTGACCGCCTCTTTATCCCATTTGATGCCGTCCTTCGGATTTTGATGTTCATGAATCAGGCCGAGCGCATGGCCAAACTCATGCAACACCACCGAACGCACGTCTTCATCGCTCGAATTCTCGTCAAGCCATCCGAAATTCATCGTTGGTTCGTCTTTGGCAATGTTGCGGCATTCGGTACCGAGGTAAGACCACGACCCATTACCTTGCTGGAAAGCGATGCGGATATCGGCCGTCTTCGGATCGACTGATGGGTCCATCAGAAATGCGAAAGTGAGCCGGGCGCCACCTTCCTTGATCCAAAGTTTGGCTGCCTCCGCTACGCGCCGGCGTAGCGATGGCGTACCTTCGAGAAAGCCGACCGTAATTGTTGGGTTCGGTCCCCAAAACGCTTCCTTGAGCAACGCGGCCTTGCGGCCGAGAACGGCCGCCTGACTGGATGACGATAGTGCGGGCGGCGTGGGGCACATGCAAAAGCAGAGCTTGGTCAATGCCATGTGATTTCTCCCCAATCAGCTGGTCACTCGAACGTTGGTTCAAGCCGATTGAAAACGGGACGAAATATCCTGACTTCGATAATGCTGAAATAGCTATCGAGAAAACAATCTAAAATAGAGCACGGTCTAGGTGGACTGTCAACGCAAGCCGTCTCTTTCGTATCGAGCCTAGGATACTGCCGCGCCTGACATCGATCAATCATCGCTGCACACATCGATTTGCGTTCGAGCTTTTTCGGCGGGGTATCACCTTCGAAAGGCGTCCTTCAAATGCGCGGACGACCTAGAGCAAGGCAATCAAAACGAGTAAAATCGGGCGAAGTATATTTCAGCGGTGGGCGGATGCAAGGGCCTCGATTCTGTGATGCGAGGCAACCCGCCTCTATACCGCCTGTCCCGCCTTCAAAAGCGAGCAGCCGGTGATCTTCAGGCTGCCGTCGCTCTGCTGCTCCAGCGTATACATCGCCTCCCACACCTCGCCATTGTCGTCGACGATGTGGACGCGCTGGGCAATACGGCCGCCGGCGGCGCGCGCCTCGCCGAATTCGAAGCTTTTGTGGCGATAGACCGGCGCGTAGCCCTGGCGCACCATCTGCATGAAGATGTCGGCCTGCGGGAAGAGCTGCCTGATTTCGGGCGCCGCATGGGAATAGGCGGCCGCGGCGTCGTCGCGGCTGAACGCCTGCTCCTGCGCGCGGATCACGCCTTGCGCTGCAGCAACGTCGTCGGCGCGGGCAGGAGCGGAAAGGCCGAGCAGGATTGCAAGAAGCAAGATGATGGCGCGCACGGGGCACTCCCGGTTCTCGTGTCGATCCAGCCGTGCCAAGGTTACACACGGCCGGATATGCGCGCAAATCACGACTGGCTTGGCGAAACACGACATGGCGGGACAAGCCCGGCCATGCCGATGCGACGTCCTAGTGCCCCATCAAATCGAGAAACGGCGTGTCGTTGGCGCTGACATAGAAAATGACCACTTTCGTCGGCTCGGTGGCGCTGCGGTTATAGCCGGTCATCGGCACCTTGGGCGGCTCGACCAGCGCCTCGCCGGCCTTCACCGTAAGCGGCGGGCGGCCGTCGAGCTCCAGCGTGAAGGCGCCCTCGAGGACATAGACCGTCACCGGAAAACGGTGGGTGTGATAGACCGTCTTGTCGCCGGGCCTGAAGGTCGCCGTCATCACCCGCACGGTCTGCTTCTCGTCGGTCGGCAATCCCTCGACAACCTGCTGCAGCACCATGTTCGGCTTGGCGATGTTGGAGGCGGCGCCGTGCTGTTGCGCCCATGCCGGACTGCCGGCGGCGAGGCCGGCGAGCAGGGCGATGCCGGGAATGAGAGGGCTGCGCATGTATCGCTCCTTGTTTTCTGGTCAATCCGCGCTGTTTCGATGCAGGACCCTAAGGCGGCACGGCCATGCCGCGGGAGCCGCAAGATTGCGAGGGCCCGCCCCAAAAGTGCATAATGGCGGCATGTTCGACTGGAACGACCTGAAATACTTTCTTGCCGTCGCGCGCCATGGCAGCACGATCGCCGCCGGCAAGGCGCTCGGCACCAGCCAGTCGACCGTGCATCGCCGGCTCGAAGAGCTCGAACGCCGGATCGGGCAGGCGCTGGTGACGCGGCAGGCCAGCGGCTATCGCCTCACCGAATACGGCGCCACGCTGTTGCCCTTCGCCGAACGCATCGAGGCCGCGGTCGGGGATTTTCAGCGGCGGGCCGCCGATGCCGAGCAGGACATGAAGGGCACGATCCGCGTCACCTGTCCCGAGCCGATCGTCATCCGCATGACGCAGTCAGGCCTGATCGAGCGGTTTCATGCCCGCCATCCGCATCTGCGGGTCGAGTTCATCACCAGCGACCGCTATCTCGACCTGTCGAAGGGCGAGGTCGACGTCGCCTTCCGCTCAGGTGATACCGACGATGAATTGATCGGACGAAAGATCGCGGACTCCTTCTGGGCGGTCTATGCCAGCCGGGATTATGTCGCGCGTCACGGCAAGCCGGATCGTGTCGAGGACCTGTCGCGGCATCCGATCGTCGGCTTCGACGAGACGCTGGCGGGGCACCGCGCGGCGAAGTGGCTGAAGGAGGTCGCACCCGACGCCAAAATGCCGGTGCGCAACAACAGCGTGCTTGGGCTCGTTTCCGCGGTGAAATCGGGCGCCGGCATAGGGCCGCTGCCGACGGCGCTCGGCGACGCCGAGCCGGATCTGGTCCGCGTGCTCGGGCCGGTGCCGGAACTGACGCGAAGCTGGCGGCTGCTCACCCATCCCGACATCCGCCGCGTGCCCCGCATCGCCGCGTTCTTCGACTATATCGTCGAGCAGCGCGACGCGCTGAAGCCGATCCTGACGGGGTGAGGGCGCGGCCCGCTACCGGATCGATCCGCCGAGATTATCGATGTCGGGCGAGGGGCGGGCGGGAAACAGTTTTGCGGTCGAGGAATTCGAGAGGTTGCGCTTGCATTTGGCCTCGTCGGCGGCCTCATTCTCGCTGCCGTCCTTCTTCCAGCGCTTTTTGGCAAAGACGTCGTCGAGACGGTTGACGATCAGCGTGGCGTGATCGCGCTCCAGCGTGTCGGGATTCTTGCGCTGCTCGCTGGAGCGGAAGACGCCGTTCACGAGTCTGCCCGTCATCTCATAGTCGCAGCCGGCCTTCCAGTCGCCTTGCTCCCACTTCCAGCCCTTGGCGCTGAGGCTGCCGTCTGCGTTGGCCGTGACCTGCAGGACCGCGTTGTGCGCCAGCCAGGTGCCGGCCAGTCCTTTGCGCTTGTCGTCAAAACCGTCGAGCAAGGCAATCCGCTCGCGCTGCAATCCGTTGACGTGGGCGCGGGCGTCCGTCGTGTAGTGCATCTGCGAGGTCTGTTTCTCCCAGGCCGGGTGCAGGAATTCCGGGAATTGCATGGCCTGGGCCTTGACCCAGTTACGCTGGTCTTCCGTCAACGCGCGGCGCGTCACGTGGTCGAGCCGCGGCAGCAAGGCCTTCCAGGCGCGGTTCAGCCGCTGGTCGTTGTCGGCAAGTTCCGGATCGGCGCAGGTCTCTTCTTCGGTCGCGGTTTCGGGACGCGCGCAGTCGAAGGTCGGCGTCACGAAGGTGGTGTCCGCCTTGTCCGGGGCCGCCACCGGCTTGCCGACGGGAAAATAACTCGCGGTGATCTGCTCGGCGGATTCGCAGCCGGGCAGGTCGCCGTTCGAGCGCTCGTTATCCGGCACGATCACGACACGAAGCGTCTCGCCCTGGCGGCGCATCCTGATCGCGGGGCGCTTCTTCGGCTCAGCCTCGTCCGGCAGCAACGACCCCGCCAGCCATCCGCCGGCGGTTGGCTTCACCAGCGCGCCCACCGTGCACTCCGCGTGGCGGTTGCTGCCGTAGTTGACGCGGATGTCGATGGCGAGGCGATAGGCGCCGCCCTCCGCCGGCGTCACCACGACGCTGCCGAACGCGCTGCTCCATCGCCCGGCGAAACCCGTGCGGCCGAAAGCATCCGCCATGCTTTCGAGCACGGTGGCTCGCGCCCGCAGCGTCTCGGCAAAACCCGCGCGCAGGTCGGCATCGTCCATCTCCACCACGAGGTCGGCGGCTTCGAGGATCATGTCGTTGAACCAGGCCTGATCGCGCTTCAGCAGCGGCCGGACATTGGCCGGCGCCCTGGGCAGCGCGACGTCAAACGCCTTGTCGATCCGGGCAATGAGCTTGTCGTAGCCGGCTTCCCGGCAGGCGGCGGGCTTGATGCGGTCGCCGCCCGCTTCGCCGCACAGCTTGATCGGCGTCGGTGCGCGGCTGGCGGCGCGAAGGAAGTCGTCCATCGCATGCGCGGTTGAGGGAGCCAGCATGGAAAAGGTCACGGCCAGAATGGCGAAACGGGAAGCGGGCATCAACGTTCGACCCTCGGGCGGGGATCAGTCCCCGCCGTTTAGGTCGCGGGCCCCGTCGTTCGGGTTCAGATCACTCGCCCTGCCGGAGCCGCGCTTTCCGCCGGTCAGCTCGTGCGGCTTCGTGGCTTCTCAGGGAAACGACTGTGCATCCAAAAGAACTCACGATGCCAGCGCGGTGAGAAGCATTCGCGCCAGGTCGGCGCTGACGTAAGGTTTTGGCAGCAGCAGCACGTCGGCGTCGAGACGGCCGTGATGGACAAGGGCATTCTCCGCATAACCGGAGGTATAAAGCACCCTGAGCTCCGGGCGCCTTTTGGCCGCCTCGGTCGCCAGCTGGCGGCCGTTCACGCCCCCGGGGAGCATCACGTCGGTGAACAAGAGGTCAATGCTGTCAGGTCCGTCGATGATCGCCAGCGCCTCGGCCGCATTGCCGGCGGCAAGCGTGCGGAAACCGAAACGGGTGATTTGCGCCAGGACGTATTGGCGGACCAGCGGGTCGTCCTCGACAATCAGGATGGTCTGGTCGCTATGCTCGCCCGCATATGAACCGGTCTCGCCGGCGGGCTCGTCCGCGCCGACGCTGGTGGCCTGCGGCAGATATAGCTTCACGCTCGTGCCGTGGCCGACTTCGCTGTAGATCTTGATGTGTCCATTCGACTGCCTGGCAAAGCCGTACACCATGCTGAGGCCGAGCCCCGATCCCTTGCCGGCCTCCTTGGTGGTGAAGAACGGTTCGAACACCTTTTCGAGCAGGTTGGCCGGAATTCCTTCCCCGGTGTCGCTCACGGCGATCATGACGTAGTTGCCGGGTTTCACCTCGCTGTTCTGGCGGGCGTAGTTCTCATCGAGCACCACGTTCTTTGTTTCCAGTGTCAGCTTGCCGCCGTCAGGCATGGCGTCGCGGGCGTTCAGGGCGAGGTTCAGGATCGCGGTCGAGAGCTGGCTGGGATCGATCAGGGCCGGGGCGGAATCGTGCGCCAGCATCGATTCGATTTCGATGTGCTCGCCCAGCGTCGGCCGCAGCAGTCGCGCCGAATCGACGATCAACGCGTTGACATCGGTATTGCGCGGCTGCAGCGGCTGCCGGCGGGAGAAGGCGAGCAGATGCTTGGTCAGCTCGGCGCCCCTTGCCGCGGCGCCGCCCATCAGATCGGTGATCTGGGTGAGGTGCGGGCTATCCTTGACGGCATCGCTGAGGATTTCGATGGTGCCGGTGATCACGGTCAGGATGTTGTTGAAATCGTGCGCCACGCCGCCGGTGAGCTGGCCGATGGCTTCCATCTTCTGCGCTTGCCGGACCTTGGTTTCGGTGGCCTCTTTCTCTTCAAAACGCTTGACCATGGCCTCGGCCTCGCGCCGTTGCTTGACTTCCTCCTCGAGCGCGGCATAGGCGTTGGCAAGCTGGATGCGCGTCGGCAGCACCAGGATCCGCGGCAGCAGCAGCAGAAGTATGGCTGTGATCGGGATCGAGATCAGGGCCAGGAGGGCTTTGACCATGGCCTCGATTTCATAGGCCGGCACCCACATGGTGTAGATCGACAACAGGCGGGTCACGCCGCAGACCGCGACGAACATCGCGAATATCAGAAATACGCCCCGGAACATCAGCTCGCGGTAGCGCCGCCACGCGAAGTACGCCAGGACATATGCCGTCGTAAAGAAGGCGACGGCGATCAAAGCGTCGGAAACGACATTCAGCCAAATCAATTCCGGCTTCCACAGCAGGCTGGCGCCGTGCTCGGTGAGCTTCGACATGCGAAAAAGCTCCAACAAGCGGCTGCTTGCGCGCAGCCGGACGCTTCCGATCTCATCCGTCGGATGAAGGAAACTATTCAGCTTTTTTGCAACCTGCGCAAGCGCAGCGCTGGTCGAATGTCATCTCTCCGATCTGAAAGGATGTTCGGCCGTGTTAATCGCACTTATTGTTTCGTTGGCTTATCGTTGCTACCAACATTGCCGCTTGCCAAACCCTCGGTACGTTGAACAAAATCGTTTGCAAATCTTTCGCTAAAGCCAGCTAAAAACCCGATTACCCACAATATGTAAGCGGTTCTGGCTGTCAACGTTCCCGTCTCTCCAATGGCAATGGCTTGGTCGTGCTTGACCAGGCCAAGTGGGTCCTTGCCCAGGAAACCAAGTCCGACAATCTCCCCCGACAGTGCAGCCAAAATAAACAGGGATAACGTTACGCCGATTAAAGGCTTCAAGAGAGCCGTCCAAAACATCGCAAATGGATCAAGCCCGCGTACTTTGGCAAATTCACTCAACCGGGTTGCAATGCTCACCACGCCACCGAGAAAGGCTGCCGACACAATTACAAGCAATGCCCGCTGGTCCATGAAGAAGACGTTCGCAAACAGACGGGAAACACGATCCGAAAATTGTATGTGAAAGCTGAAGAAATCGAGCACCCGCCCATCGAGCAGTATGCGCACGCCGACCACCATTGCTCCCCACAGGAATAGAGAAGTCAGCAAAGCGGAGAGCACCATTACGGTCGGGCTGCCACCGCTCAGCCGCGCAAGCCGACCGACGATATAGCCAGAGTTCTGAGAAATTTCCAATTGCATGCGCAGCAACTCGTCGCGCGCCAGGATTACCTGGGGCTTTTCTTCCAAAGCACATGCAACGACGAACTGAAGGCGCTCGAGAGCGTCCTCGACATACAGGTTACGCGACCGAATACGCTCTCCTACGCCAAGAGCGGCCGAGATCACATCGGCGACATCATCGGGTATCGACTTGCCGACAACCAGGGTACGGAGCTGATTGAGCGCACCACTCGGCAAACAGTCTTCTGCATCCTTGGGTCTTACACGAGACTTGAAGAAAAAGGATTTGCGGTTTCCAAACGAATCTCCGGAGGTCCTTCTTTGATCCTGCGGATCAGCTTTTTTGTCCAACATAGCCGACCTGATAAAGATAGGAGGGACAAGTCTGTGGCCGCCAGTCTACTGAAAGTTGTGGCGCTCGCCAATATCCTCCTGTGCGAACTGAAGGTGCGCCAGGCGCTATTCTGCTCTTCTATTATCCGCCGTACCGGCAGGCCGCTCCGATGTCCGCTTCCTTTCTCACAGGCGAACGTGGCGAAGACTGCGGCGCTGCAGCAGACGTGTTGAAGATCCGCTAGAACGTCGGCGGCGTGCAGGCTGAGATCACCTCGCACGGCTTGGCGCCGACGCAGCGGAAGCGGTGGGGGCGGCGGCTTTCGAAATAATAGGCGTCGCCGGGGTCGAGGATGCGGCGCTCGTCGTCGACGGTGACCTCGAGCCGGCCCGAGACCACGATGCCGCCTTCCTCGCCGTCATGGGTCAGCGGCACCCGCCCGGTGTCGCTGCCGGGCTCGTAGCGTTCTTTCAGGATCTGCAACGCCCGGCCGAACAGATTGTCGCCGACCTGGCGGTAGGAGATCGGCTTCTTGCCGATCTCGGTCAGCTCGTCGGAACGGTAGAACGCCTTGCGCGGCCGCTCCGGCTCGATCGCGAAGAACTCGGCGAGCCCCATCGGCAGGCCGTCGAGGATGCGCTTGAGCGCCCCGACCGAGGGGTTCATCTGGTTGGATTCGATCAGCGAAATCGTCGAATTGGTGACCCCGGAACGCTTGGCCAGCTCGCGCTGCGACAGCTTGTGCCGGGCCCGGATGAATCGGAGTCGCCCGCCGATATCGACGCTCATTGAAAATCCCTGTTGCAGGTGTTTCGGATCGAACAAATATGCCCCATCGAGGATAGCAAAATCAATGGGTTGCAGGAGCGCAGAAAAGGACTTGTTATGGCTTCCCGAGCGTGGCCCGGTAGCATCTTGAGCTGCCAGCAAAGGAGCTAAGCCCGTGACCGTTCACCAAAAGCCGAACACCCTGCAGACCGACTCGTTCTGGATGCCTTTCACGGCCAACCGGCAGTTCAAGAAAACGCCGCGCCTGTTCGCCTCCGCCGAGGGCATGCACTACACCACCGTCGACGGCCGCAAGGTGATCGACGGCTCCGCGGGCCTGTGGTGCGTCAATGCCGGCCACGGCCGCCGCCAGATCGCCACCGCCGTCGAGCGCAGCCTGACCAACCTCGACTTTGCGCCCTCGTTCAACATGGGGCATCCGATGGCGTTCGATTTCGCCGAACGGCTCGCCGAGATCGCGCCGAAGGGGCTCGATCGCATCTTCTTCACCAATTCGGGCTCTGAATCGGTCGACACCGCGCTGAAGATCGCGCTGGCCTATCAGCGCGCCATCGGGCAGGGCACGCGCACGCGCCTGATCGGCCGCGAGCGCGGCTATCACGGCGTCGGCTTCGGCGGCATGTCGGTCGGCGGCATGGTGGCGAACCGCCGTGCCTTTGCGACCCATCTGCCCGGTGTCGACCATATCCGCCACACCCACGATCTCACCCGCAACGCCTTCGCCAAGGACCTGCCGGAGCATGGCGCCGATCTCGCCGACGATCTCGAGCGGATGGTGGCGCTGCATGGCGCCGACACCATCGCCGCCGTCATCGTCGAGCCGGTGCCGGGCTCGACCGCGGTGCTGCCGCCGCCGAAGGGCTATCTGAAGCGCCTGCGCGAGATTGCCGACAAGCACGGCATCCTCCTGATCTTCGACGAGGTCATCACCGGTTTCGGCCGTCTCGGCACACCGTTCGCCGCTGACTATTTCGGCGTCACGCCCGACATGATGACGACCGCCAAGGGCATCACCAACGGCACCGTGCCCTGCGGCGCGGTGTTCGCCAGCCGCAAGATCCATGACGGGCTGATGACCGGGCCGGAAGGCACGATCGAGCTGTTCCACGGCTACACCTATTCGGCGCATCCGACCGCCTGCGCTGCCGGCCTTGCGACGCTCGACATCTACAAGGACGAGAAGCTCCTGACCCGCGGTGCGTCGATGGCCGACTACTGGCGCGACGCGCTGCATTCGCTGAAGGGCCTGCCCAACGTCGTCGACATCCGCAATGTCGGCCTGATGGGCGCCGTCGAAGTCGCGCCGCGCAAGGAAGGCGTCGGCCTGCGCGGCTATGACGTGATGGTCGACTGCTTCAACAGCGGGCTTTATTTGCGCATGAGCGGCGACAGTTTTGCGTTGTCGCCGCCTTTGATCGTCGAGAAGAGCCACATCGACGACATCGTCTCGATCCTCGGCGACGCGATCAAGCGGGTGGCCTGATCCTTGCTCGCAACGCATGGCGTTTTCGAGCGAACTGACTCCGGTTCGCGGCAGAAAAACGCGTCAAAAAAGATCTAGAGCCGCGGGATGATCCCGCGGCGGATCTGTGAGGGTTCGTGAAAGTCATCGTTCTCGGCAGTGGCGTGATCGGCGTCACCACAGCCTATTATCTGGCGCGCGCCGGCCATGAAGTCGTCGTCGTCGATCGCCAGGCCGCGCCCGCGCAGGAAACCAGCTTTGCCAATGCCGGCGAGGTCTCGCCCGGCTATTCCTCGCCCTGGGCCGGCCCCGGCGTGCCGGTCAAGGCGATCAAATGGCTGTTGATGCGGCACGGCCCGCTGGTGATCTGGCCCAAGCTCGATCCTGTGATGTGGATCTGGGGCATGAAGATGCTGCGCAACTGCACCGAAGAGCGCTACGCCATCAACAAGAGCCGGATGATTCCGATCGCCGAATACAGCCGCGACTGCCTGCGGGCGCTGCGGGCCGAGATCGGCATCAAGTATGACGAGCGCAGCCAGGGCACGCTGCAGCTCTTCCGCAAGCAGAAGCAACTCGACTCGACCGGCAGCGATATCGCCGTCCTCAAGCAATATGGCGTGCCTTACGAGGTTCTGGATCGTAGCGGCTGCATCGGCGCGGAGCCGGCGCTGGCCGGCGTGAAGGACAAGTTCGTCGGCGGTTTGCGGCTGCCGCAGGACGAGACCGGCGACTGCCACATGTTTACGCAGGCGCTGGCCGAGGAAGCGGCAAAGCTCGGCGTGCGGTTCAGTTTCAATACGACGATCGAGCGGCTGGTCGCCGATGGCGACAAGATATCAGGCGTCGCCACCAGCGCAGGCCTGTTTCAGGGCGATGCCTATGTCGCCGCGCTCGGCAGCTGGTCGCCGCGACTCCTGAAGCCGATCGGCATTTCCGTTCCGGTCTATCCCGTAAAGGGCTATTCGATCACGGTGCCGATCACCGATCCCGACGCGGCGCCGGTGTCGACCGTGATGGACGAGAGCTACAAGGTCGCGATCACGCGGCTCGGCGACCGCATTCGCGTCGGCGGCACCGCGGAAATCTCCGGTTATTCCGACCGACTCGACGCGGCGCGGCGCGCGACGCTCGATCATTCGCTGACCGACATGTTCCCGCGCGGCGGCGACCTCGGAAAGGCCAGCTTCTGGAGCGGCCTGCGCCCGATGACGCCGGACGGACCGCCGATCATCGGCGCGACGCGCTACAGCAACCTGCATCTCAACACCGGCCACGGCACGCTCGGCTGGACCATGTCCTGCGGCTCGGGACGGGTGATGGCGGATCTGATCTCAGGGCGAAAGCCGGATATCGATGTGAGTGAGCTCAACATAAGCCGGTACGATTCCAGGTTCGGCTGAGGCAATGCCCGGCTTCTCGCCGTGCGCGGGGAAAGGCCGGCGCGAAGCGACGGGTGAGGGGGACCGTCCGCGGACTCATGCCGCGCGAGCTTTCCCTCAGTGCAGGGCCTGCTCGCGCGCGAGGGCCTTCTTCACCAGCTCCGGCAGGGTTCTGGCGTAGACCTCAATGAATGTGGCATCGCCATTCGAGCGTGGCGCCTGCGCGGCCTGGTCGGCGATACGTGCGGCCTTGGCCTCGCACTTCGAAAAGAGGTGCCAGAACCATTCCGGCTTCTTGTCCATCGTCACCTTGTGCAGCTTGATGACGGCGGCCCCCACGGCCGCCATCGCATTCACAGCGCCCGCGCTCATGGCGCTCAAGGCCGCCGAGCTCATGATATCTTCCCGGGCCTCGGCGGCAGCGGCTGAAGCTTTTCCCTGTTTCCCTCGGTTCGGCATGCTCGGCTCCTGACGTAACCGTACGAACTCCGGGAAGCCTAGGCCACGGGGATTGACGGCGTCTGAATCGACAGACCTAAGTTCGGATTGTCGATTTCATTCGGGTAAGCCTAAATTCTTCGATGTTGTTCCCCGCACCCTGGCGGCCGGTGTGGCCAACGCCTTCGCACGTTGAGCTTCGGCCGACAAGTCGTCGCTTCGTTCCTCGCAATGACGATGAAGATAGTGCGTCGCAACCACCACGTCATGGGCTAAGGGCTTCAAAGCCTCGCGCGTCGAGCCGAGAGAACCCGCGCCACATGCCCATCCGCGCCGTACATTGCATTCCAAAGATCGACGCCTGATGCCCACGCGGTTATCCACGTTTCGAAACCGGGAGATTCCTCGAAGAAGGAATCGGCCCAATCGTCTCCATCGTGCACATTGGGGTCGAAGATGCGTATCCTGAAATCCGGGTCCGCACAGTCTACGCAGGAGCTAATTGCGCATCCCCAATCGCAGAGCGGCAGTAGCCGTTCAGGCCATTTCCAGTTTGGTTCGTCGGTACTGCTGCCTCGGAGAGATTCGTAAATTTCAGGCGCGGTCCTGCCGTCATAATTGGGGACGCCGTTCGACAGACCAATTAACCCGTAACCGGGACCGAAACCGCCGTTGCCGATTTCCTTGTAAATTCGCTTCATCAAGGGCGGCAGTGCGAAGCCGAGCCGGCTTTCATCGGATGCGAAGTCAGGCGGTTCGCTCGAAATTAGTCTCGGGCGCCAGGACTGGCCGAGATCGGTGACTTTCGTCTCTAACCGTTGTCGGGTGGCAGCGACGATATCGTCCATCGGCCGATTCTCTTCCCGTCCGTGTTCTGCTTCAATGTTATGCGGGAGGATCAAAGGCGCGGATGTCAGGCAGCGCCCCTTGATACTTCTCGCACTCGACCACCGTCACCTGGCCGCAGCATCCTTGCGCGAGCCGCGATGTGCCGATGTCGCGGGTGAGGACGTTCGGATTGCCGTGGACGCAGAGCGGATGTTCTGCCGAGCCAACTTCCGGATCGTACCAGGCGCCGGTGGACAATTGAACGACGCCTTGCATGACGTCGTGCGAAAGGACGGCGGCGGCGAGGCACGCGCCCCGGTCGTTGAACAGGCGGACGATGTCGCCGTTGGCGATGCCGCGGCGCGCCGCATCAGCGGGGTTGAGACGGACCGGTTCGCGGCCGGCAATCTTCCTTGACTGGCTGTAGGCGCCGAAGTCGAGCTGGCTGTGCAGCCGGGTCGCCGGCTGGTTGGCGATCAGCGTCAGCGGATGGCGCGTATCAGGCGGTTCGGTCGAGGGCAGCCATGCCGGATGGGGCGGGCAATCGTCGTAACCGAAGCCTGCGATGGTTTGCGAATGGATTTCGATCTTGCCGCTGGGCGTCGGCAGTTTTTTGCCGACGGGATCGTTGCGGAAGGCGCGCAGAAAGCCGCCGTCATCGGGGCTTGAGGGCAGCGCGAGTTCGCCGCGCCGCCAGAACTCGTCGAAGTCAGGCGCGTCCCAGCCGGCATCGGCAAGCGCGCGCCGCGTCGGCTCGTAGAGATGCGCCAGCCACTGCCGGCTGTTGCGTCCTTCCGTAAAAGCCTGTTCGACGCCCAGTCGCCGCGACAGTTCGGCAAAGATATCGAAATCGTCGCGGGCTTCGCCGGTGGGATCGAGCGCCTTGCGCATCGCAACCAGCCTTGGATCGGTGCCGGCGGCGCCGATGTCGTCGCGCTCCAGCGTCATGGTCGCCGGCAGCACGATGTCGGCGAACTTCGCCATCGGCGTCCAGGCGCTCTCGTGCACGACGATGGTTTGCGGGACATTGAAGGCGCGCCGCAGCCGGTTGATGTCCTGGTGATGGTGGAACGGGTTGCCGCCCGCCCAATAGACCAGCTTGATATCGGGGTATTGCATCGCGCGGCCGTTATATTCGAACCGCTCGCCCGGATGCAGCAGCATATCGGCGACGCGCCCGACCGGGATGAAGTCGGCGACGCCGTTCTTGCCCTGGGGCAGCGTCGGAATCGGCACGGCGTTGGGCCGCCGTCCGGTATGGCCGAGGGCGCCGAGCGCGTAATGATATCCGCCGCCGGGCAGGCCGATCTGGCCGAGCATCGCCGCGAGCACCGCGCCCATCCACACCGGCTGCTCGCCATATTGCGCCCGCTGCAGGGAATGCGAGACCGTGATCAAGGTGCGCCCGCGCGGCAGCCGGCGGGCGAGCTCGATGATCGCTGTCGCGGGAAGGCCGACGATATCGGCCGCCCATGCCGCGTCCTTCGGCGTGTTGTCATCGCGGCCGAGCAGGTAGCGTTCGAATAGGTCGAAGCCGGTGCAATAGCGCGCGACAAAGGCGCTGTCCCAGAGATTTTCGACAAGGAGCGTGTGCGCCAGCGCCAGCATCAGCGCGACATCGGTGCCGACCTTGATCGGCAGCCACCGCCCGCCGGCTTCCTCCGGCATGTCGTCGCGTAGCGGCGCAATGTTATAGAAGACGGCGCCGCGGCGCGCGGCCCTTTGCATCGCGTCGCGTTCGATATGCCGGCTGACGCCGCCGCTTGCGACGTCCGAATTTTTCACGGCCATGCCGCCGAAGGCCAGCACCGTATCGGTATGCCCGGCGATCTGATCCCAGGTCACGTTGTGGCGCGAGATGGCCTCATAGCCGCCCATGACGTGCGGCAGGATCACGGCCGAGGCCCCGGCGCTGTAGCTGTTCACCGAGCGCACATAGCCGCCGAACGCCATGTTGAGGAAGCGGTGGACCTGGCTCTGCGCGTGGTGGAAACGTCCCGCGCTCGACCAGCCATAGGAGCCGCCGTAGACCGCGGCGGCGCCATGGTCGGCTCGTACGCGCGATAGTTCACCCGCGAGCAGATCGAGCACTTCGTCCCAGGGGCAGGCGACGAATTTCTGGTCGAAGGTGCGCTCGCTACGCGCGCCGCGGTCCAGCCATGCCTTGCGCACCATCGGCCGCAGGATGCGCGCCTTGTGGCGCATCGCGTTGGAAAAATTCTGCAAGAGCGGCGAGGGCGCCGGGTCACCTTCATAAGGGGTGACGTCGAGGCTGGCACCATTCCATCGCGCGGAAAAGGCGCCCCAGTGGGCGCTGTGCGGAACCCAATCGTCGGCCGCCTGACCCATGAATTACTCCAGACTGCGGCTCATCCCGCCTGCGTCACGCAGTTCACCCATAGCACGACTGTTTTCGCATCATCCGCCGGATTTGAAAAGCGATGCGGCCGGCGGCTGGCGAAGCGAAAACTGTCGCCGGTTTTCAGCGTCCAGGTTTCGGCGTCGACCGTCAGCGTCATCTCGCCTTCCAGCACCAGGCCGGCCTCTTCGCCGTCATGGGTGTAGAGCTCATCGCCGGTGTTGCCGCCGGGCTCCATGTGGACGAGAAACAGGTTGAGTCGGCTTTCCGTTCCGGTCGGGCTCAGCAATTGCTTGGAAATGCCGGTGCGCCAGAGTTTCAGTTCGGCGCGCTGCACCTGCCGCGTGACCACGCCACCGGAAGCGGCATCTCCGCTGGGCCCGGCGCCGAACAATGCGGCGATACCGACGCCGAGCACATCCGCCAATGTCGCCAGCACGCGCAGCGACGGCGACGACAGGCCGCGCTCGATCTGGCTGAGGAAGCCGATCGACAGATCGGTTCGTGCGGCAATCGTCTCCAGCGACAGTCTGTGCTCGCGGCGCAACTCGCGGATGCGGTGGCCGACGGCAACGTCCATCGCGGGCTCGGCCGGTTTGGCGGCAGCCTTCGCCTTCGACGCGGCCCTTGCCTTGCCGGCCTTTACCCGCGCCTTGGGGGCGGATCTCTTGGGGGCCGATTTCCTGATCCTTTTGCCTCCGCTCACGTCAGGCTGCTTCCTTCATGTGCATGAAAATGGCTTGCAATGGCCGGGGAAGTGTGACCACAATTTCATATTGGTGAAAATAGGCCTGAACGGCTTGCCCCGCAACTCTTTGGTCTAACGCGGGCGAAAGCATCAGGCCGGCGTTCAATTCGGGAGGTGGTGCGATGGCTCTGAAGCGTCTCGTTCAGGCCGCGATGGCGGCTGTTGTTATTTCGGCCGCGATGCCGGCATCCGCGCAGCAGGTGCTGAAAGTGGGCTCGACGCCGACCGGCGTGCCCTTCACCTTCCTCGACACCAAGACCAACAGCATCCAGGGCATCATGGTCGATCTCATCACCGAGATCGGCAACGACGCCGGCTTCAAGGTGCAGATCGAGCCGATGCAGTTCTCGGCGCTGGTGCCGTCGCTGACGTCGAACAAGATCGACATCATCTCGGCCGCGATGTTTGCAACGGCGGCACGGAAAGAAGTGATCGATTTCTCCGACGCCGTCTACACCTATGGCGAGGGGCTGGTGGTGCCAAAGACCGACTCCAAGAATTACGCGGCGCAGGAAGACCTCAAGGGCGAGATCGTCGGCGCCCAGGTGGGCACGGCTTTCGTCGACGCGCTGAAGAAAACCGGGCTGTTCAGCGAGGTCAAGGTCTACGACACCATTCCCGACATCCTGCGCGATGTGAATGCCGGCCGCCTCAAGGCGGGCTTCGCCGACCATCCGATCCTCGCCTACAATCTCAAGCAGGGCAATTTCGCAGAGGTACGCCTCGTCGACTCCTACAAGCCCGTCAACGTTGGCACCGTTGCGATCGGAGTCCGCAAGAGCGACACCGAGCTGCTCGCCAAGATCAACGCCTCGCTCGCCAAGCTCAGGAAAAGCGGCGCCATCGGCAAGATTCTCGAGAAATGGGGACAGAAGGCCGACGCCTCCTGATGGCGTGAAGCGCGACGCAATACTCCTCAGCAGGACGCAACCCTGATCCGAGCCGATGCAGAAGTTTTTCAGCGACGCCGTCGAGTTCTTCCCGATCCTGCTGCAGGGCGTCTGGCTGACGATTGTCGTCACCATCGGCTCGCTGGCGTTGTCGACCGTGCTCGGGCTGTTCTGGGCGCTGCTGCGCGTGTCGGGCGTAGGCGTGCTCGCCGGTTTGAGTGCCGGCCTGATCAACGTGATCCGCGGCATCCCGATCATCGTGCTGCTGTTCTATTTGTATTTCGTGATGCCGGATTTCGGCATCGCACTGACGGCGCTGCAGGCCTCGATTCTCGGCCTCGGCATCGCTTATTCCGCCTATCAGTCGGAAAATTTCCGCGCCGGCATCGAGGCGATCGACAAGGGCCAGATCGAGGCGGCGCAGACCATCGGCATGGGCTGGTGGCTCACCATGCGCCGGGTGGTGCTGCCGCAGGCGGTGAAGATCGTGTTGCCGCCCTACGGCAACATCATGATCATGCTGCTGAAGGATTCATCGCAGGCCTCGACGATCACGGTTGCCGAACTGGCGCTGCAGGGCAAGCTGATCGCGTCCTCCACCTTCAAGAACACCAGCGTGTTTACGCTGGTCGCGCTGATGTATCTGACCATGAGCATTCCGCTCATTCTGCTGGTTCGGCATTTCGAGAAGAAGGCGAACCGGAAATGATCGAGCTCGAGGACGTCCACAAGAGCTTTGGCAAGGTCGAGGTGCTCAAGGGGATCTCCGCCTCGATTGCCAAGAGCGAGGTGGTCTGCATCGTCGGCTCCTCGGGTTCGGGCAAGTCCACCATCCTGCGCTGCATCAACGGGCTGGAAAGCTATGACAGCGGCGATATCCGCGTCGAGGGCGCGCGGGTGGACCGCAGTGCGCCTTCGATCGTTTCGATCCGCACCCAGGTCTCAATGGTGTTCCAGCGCTTCAACCTGTTTCCGCACCGCACCGCGCTCGAGAACGTCATCGAGGGCCCGGTCTATGTGAAGAAGGAACCGCGCGCCGAGGCGCTGGAGCGTGGCCGGGCGCTGCTGGCGCGGGTCGGGCTGGCCGAGAAAGCAGATAGTTATCCGCCGCAACTCTCCGGCGGTCAGCAGCAGCGCGTCGCGATTGCGCGGGCGCTGGCGATGCAGCCGAAGGCGATCCTGTTCGACGAGCCGACCTCGGCGCTCGATCCGGAACTGGTCGGCGACGTGCTTTCCGTCATGCGCAAGCTTGCGGATGACGGCATGACCATGGTCGTCGTCACCCATGAAATGGCGTTTGCCAAGGATGTCGCCGACCGCGTGCTGTTCATCGATGGCGGCGTGATCGTCGAGCAGGGGCCGGCGAAGTCGGTCCTCAACCAGCCGCAGCATGCGCGCACGCAGGATTTCTTGCGGCGCGTGCTGCATCCGCTGTGAGTTTTCAAGCATGAATGCACCCGCCCAACTGCCGCTGCCCCCGAGCCTCTATGCCGATACGGCGGTTGCGCCGATACCGACACCGCCGCTTACGGCGGACAAGAATGTTGCGGTCGCGATCGTCGGCGGCGGTTTCACCGGGCTTTCAACGGCGCTGCATCTGGCCGAGCAGGGCACTGACGTCACCGTGCTGGAGGCGCAACAGCCGGGCTGGGGCGCCTCGGGCAACAATGGCGGCCAGGTCAATCCGGGGCTGAAGCACGACCCTGACCAGATCGAGGCCGATTTCGGCACTGAGCTCGGCGGCCGCATGATCGCCTTCGCCTACGGCACCACCAACTACACCTTCGACCTGATCCGCCGCTACCAGATCCCCTGCGAGGCGCGGCAGAACGGCACGCTGCGCGCGGCCTATAATGAAGCCAGCGCCGCGGCCATCGAGAACACAGCGAAGCAGTGCATCCGCCGCGGCATGCCGGTGACGCTTTTGAACCGCGAGCAGATGCGCGAGATGACCGGCACCGACCGCTATCTCTGCGCCATGCTGGACAGCCGCGGCGGCGACCTGCATCCGCTGAGCTATGCGCGCGGCCTTGCGCGCGCCGCGATCTCGGCCGGCGTGGCCGTGCATGGCGAGACGCCGGCGCTGTCGCTCACCCGCGAGGGCGCCAGCTGGCGCATCGAAACGCCGCGTGCGGTCGTGCGGGCCGAAAAGGTGCTGCTGGCGACCAACGGGTTTACCGATAATCTGTGGCCCGGCCTGCGCCGCACCATCGTGCCGGTGTTCTCCTCGATCACGGCCACCGAGCCGCTCTCCGAAGAGGTCGCCCGCGCGATCATGCCGACGCGCTCGGTGCTCTACGAAAGCGGACATATCACGGTCTATTACCGCATCGACCAGCGTAATCGCCTGTTGATGGGCGGCCGCGGGCCGATGCGCTGGATCGACAAGCCCGCCGACGTCGCCTATCTGATCCGCTATGCCGAGCGGCTGTGGCCGCAGGTCAAGGGCGCGACATGGACCCATGGCTGGAACAGCCGGCTCGCCATCACGCCGGATCACTATCCCCATGTGCACGAGCCCGCGGAGAATCTGCTGATCTCGCTCGGCTGCAACGGACGCGGCGTCGCGCTGTCGACCGCGATGGGCGCGCAACTGGCGCGCCGCCTCAAAGGCGGCACGCATGCCGGGATCGACATGCCCATCACCGGCATCAAGCCGATGCCGCTGCACGCCTTCTGGCCGCTCGGCGTCGCCGCCGCGGTCGTGACGGGACGGGTGCGGGACCGGCTCGGCATCTAGTCTTCTCCTCTGCCGCGCAGTTGGTGCCTGCGTGCGCAGTACGCCCGTTGACAATCCAAATACTCATAATTATGATCATCAAAAGTGTGATGATAGGGGAAAGCATGCGCGGCGCTGCCAAGAACCCTTCAGACGACGTTTCGTCGGCACTTATCCTCGGGCACGACGGCGTCCCCATCCGGCGCATATTGGCCCCGTTGGCCCGGCGGCTTCAGCAGATCTGCCAGAGCGTGATCGCCTCTGTCCTGAAAGAGGCCGACCTCGTGCAGCTCGAATATGCCTTGCTGGTGTTCGTCGACGACGTGCCCGGCATCAGCCAGCAATCGCTATCGGAGGCGCTGGGAATTGACCGCAACAATGTCAGCCTGATCGCCGACAAGCTTGAAGCGCGCGGGCTTCTGAAGCGCGCGGTGAACGGCACCGACCGCCGTGCCCGCGAGCTTTATATCACGCCAGCGGGCAGGAAGCTGTGGCGCGCCTACCGCCCCAAAACGCGCCAGGCCAACGATCGGGTCCTGACCGCGCTGACGGCCGAGGAAAAAGAGCTGTTTCTGGACATGCTGGTGCGCGTGGTGGAGAGCAATCGCATCCATGCGCGCCCGGGCGGCGGACGGCGCAAGCGCGGCTCCGTCAAATCATCTGAGACGCGAGGGAGGCCTGTTCATGCCCCGTAGAGCGCTCCTTGTTCTTACGTCCTTGTTCGTCATGGTGGTCAGCGCGCCGGCCGCTGCCGAAGCCTGGCCGCACCGCACGGTCAAGATCATCGCGCCGATTCCGACCGGCACTGCCACCGACCTGGCCGCGCGTCTGTTCGCGGAGGGGCTGGCCCAGCGCTGGGGCCAGGCGGTGGTCGTTGAAAATCGTCCCGGCGCTGACGGCATCGCGGGCGTCACAACCTTCGTGAACGCGCACGACGACCACACGCTGCTGTTTTCGTTCGCGGCTCCGATTTCGATCAATCCGCTGATACACGATAGATTGCCTTACGATCCGGTTCGAGATCTCGTGCCCATTGCGGCGGCGATCGATAATTTCTTCGCGATTGCGGTATCTACCCAGACCGGCGTGCAATCGATCGACAAGTTCATCGCGGCGGCGCAGGCATCGCCCGAACGCTTCAACTGGGCTGCCACCGCAGGCCTGCCGCACTACATTTTCCTGGCGCTGCAGAAGAAGAACGGGTTGAAGTTGACGCAAGTGCCGTACCGCGAGTTTGCGCCGGCGCTGCAGGACCTCGCGGAAAGCCGCATTCAGGTATTGGTGTCGGCGCCCGCCACGATGATGCCGGCTGTGACGAGCGGCAAGGCAAGGCTGCTAATGGTCACCAACCGGGACCGCTCGCCGATCGCGCGGGACGTGCCGACCGCTATCGAAGCCGGCTTCCCCGAACTCACTTTCGACGGCGTGGTGGGCTTTTTCGGCGGACGCGACCTGCCGACGGCGGTTCGCGACAGGATCGCTGACGACATCGCTGCCGTCGGCGGAAATGCGGAAATCAATTCGCGACTGCAGGCGGCGGGCATCAAGGTTCGTATTTTGAATGCCGCGCAGTTTGCCGGCGCGATCGAGGAGCAGCGCGTCAAGGTGCGCGAGATCGTGTCGACAAACAAGGCGGCGCAGTAACCGCAGCGCGGCTGCCAATCCCGAGCAGGCGGCGATCTTCAACGCTGCGATGTCCGAAAACACCGCACGGATTACTGCGCTGTTGGTTTCGGCCTACGATTTCTCCCAATTCCGGAACATCGTCGATGTCGGTGGTGGCGATGGCACCCTGATGGCATCCGTCCTCGTTGCCAACGCTGGCGTGCGCGGGGCAGTTTTCGATCTGCCGGGCGGGCTTGCACAGGCGCCGCAGAAGCTTGCCGTTGCGGGCGTTTCCTCGCGATGCGAAATCATCGCGGGAGACTTCTTTCATTCAGTGCCGAAGGCGGCCGGCGCCTACATCCTGAAATACGTCATCCCGGGTTGGAATGATGAACAAGGCGTCGCGATTCTCGGCAACTGCCGCGCTGCCATGCACGGAACCAGTAGAATACTGCTGATTGATCGTGTCGTGCCCGAACGTCTGGAGGCGACTGCGATCCACCAACGGATCGCGATGGCCGACATGAATATGCTGGCGATGCCCGGCGGGCAGCAGCGCACCGATCATGAATATCGGAATCTGCTCGCCGCCGCCGGTCTTTCGCTGCAGCGAACAATTCCGCTGCCGGGAACGGAAATCAGCGTGATCGAGGCGCTGCGGCGTCAAGAATCGCCTTGAGATGCAAGGCGCTGAGTCTCTGCTTGAGCAGGACTCGACAATCAGCCCAACAGAAGCGGAACCTCCGGCAGCGGCGAACGTTCGGCTTGCGTAACGCCGATCTGGAGGAGGGTCTACATGCGCAAGCAACTACTGTTATCGACGGGAATTCTCTGCCTGATGCTGGCACCGGCCGCGTCCTATGGCCAGGCGCCGGGCGCACGGGGCGAGGAGCAGAAGCAGATGCGGCCGGCGGATACCGGCAAGGGTGGTGCATCGCAGGAGCGCGGCGCCGAACGGGCGCAGGAACGCGGGCAGGCCGCGGAACAAAAAGGCGCCGCCAGCCGTGAGGATAAGGGCGCGGGTTCCCGCCAGACCGAGGAGAGGGGCAAGGCTGCGCCATCGAGCGAGCGCCCGGCTACCGCTGCCGATGACAAGCGCGGCCGCGGCGACGACGCAAAGTCCGCGCAGGATTCCCGCCAAGGCGGCCGCGACGCACAAACCGCGCGTGAAGGCAAGGACGCCAAGGACAGCGCCAAAGATAGCAAGGGCAGCGCCGAGATGAAGCGCGACAGCGACCGTGAAAAATCGCGCGCGGAATCCGACAAGGGCAAGGAAGGAACCACCGCCGCCCAGAAGGAGCGCGAGGGCACGAGCACCACCCAGAAGGATGCGGGTCGCGATCAGCGCGACAGCGCAAAGGGTGCCGCGGAGCAGAGCAAGGATGCGAAACAGCCGTCGACCGCAACCGACACCACGCGGACGCAGCCTTCCAACAATGCGCAGGGCGCGCCCACTGGCTCGACAAACCAGACCACGCAGAGCCAGCCCACACAGACCCAGACCAACCAGACCCAAGTCAGCCAGCAGTCCAATCTGTCGACTGACAAGCAGGTGCGGATATCGCAGACCCTGACCCGCGAGCGTCTGGCTGAGCCCGAGCGCAATCTGAATATTTCAATCCGCGTGGGTGAGCGGGCTCCGGATCGCGTGCGTTTCCATCGACTGCCCGACACCATCGTGTCGATCGAACCGGAGTATCGCGGCTATGATTACTTCACGACCGAAGAGGAAATCGTGATCGTCGAGCCGCGCACGCACCGGATCGTGAGCCAGATTCCGCGCGATGCCTCCCGCATTCACGCCGCCGGTGGCGCGGGCGCCGCCAGCGGCACGAGCAGCGCCGCCGGAGGATATACCGGCACGGTGGCTGCCGCCGGCGGCGCCTCGCCGTGCCGCATCATGCGGCGTGACAGCGCCGGCAATGTCACCGAACTCACACCGCAGACCGTCGGCGCCGCGGCGCAGCAGGAATCGATCAGCGTCACCGTCCGCGTCCCCGGCGGAGCGACCACCGCGCCGATAGCGCTCGGTGCGCCGGATGGACAGATCGTGGTGTCGGGTCAGAGCGGCGCCGATTGCATGGTGACGATCGAGCCGCAGACAAGGTAGGCCTGCCGCTTCACATCGAATACTCTGTCGTCATGGCCGGGCTTGTCCCGGCCATCCACGTCTTTCTTCCATGTCGAACCAAAGATGTGGATGCCCGGGTCATGGGCGAGCAGAAGCGACGCCGTCCTTCAGACGGCCATGCCCGGGCATGACGAGCAATCATTCCGCCACGGCCTCGCTCCAGGCGTGGAACGGCTCGCTGGCGCCGCTGTTGATGTCGCCGTCGCGCATCACGACGCTGGGGACGGCGAATTTCATCGGCAGGGTCTGGCTGCCCGCCCGCTCGTAGTCGAAGCGCGCGGCCAGCGCATCGTGTGTGGCATGCGGCAGACGCTTGTCGCCGATCACCACCGCGCCTTCGCTGGCGTCGATGCGCGGCTGATGGATCGCAGCGTCGAGGTCCATGCCGTAGTCCATCACGAAGGACAGGATCTGGCTGACGGCGGGGAGGATGCGCCGGCCGCCGGACGCGCCGACCGCCACACGGCGGCCGTCGCTCGCCTGCGCCAGCACCGGCGTGTAGTTGGTCAGGCAACGCTTGCCGGGCGCGAGCGAATTCGGCGTGCCCGGCGTCGGGTCGAACCACATGATGCCGTTGTTCATGATGATGCCGGTCTCGCCTGTGACGAATTTCGAGCCGAAGGTCGAGAGCAGCGTCTGCGTCACCGCGGCCATGTTGCCGTTGCGATCGACCGCGGAGAAGTGCGTGGTGCAGGCCGGCGCCAGCGCTTCGGCGCCGAGCGAACGCCTGCCGTCCTGGTCGCCCATGTCCTTCAGGCGTTCGCGATACGCGGCCTGCAGCGCCGACGCATAGGCGGCGTAGGCCGCGGCATCCGGCCCGCCGCGCGCCGGCTTCAAGTCCGTTTGCAGCAGGCCGAGCATGCGGGAAAGCGTCGGCCCGGCGGTGAGCTCGGGTGTCGCGAACACCTTGCCGCCGCGATAGGCGATCGCCAGCGGCTCGCGCAAGTGCGCACGGAATGCCTTCAGATCTTCGGCCGAGAGCGCGCCGCCGGCTGCTTGAATGTCGGCGGCGAGGCTGTTGGCGATGTCGCCGTCGTAGAAGTCGCGCGCGCCCGCGCTGGCAAGCTGCGCCATCGTGGCCTTGAGGCGATCCTGCGGCAGGCGGATCACCGACCTGATGCCCCATTGCGGGTTCGGCGGCAGGCCGTCGACGAGATAGGCGGCGGCGCTCGCGGGATAGCGGCGGAGATCCGCAGCCGCGCTGGCAATCATCACGGTCGTCCACCAATCGACCGCGAGGCCTTCACCGGCGAGCTTGACGCTCGGCGCCAGCAACTCCTTCCACGGCAGCTTGGCGTAGCGGCGATGCGCCTCCTCCATGCCGGCGACCACGCCGGGCACCGCGATCGAGCCGGGGCCGTGAACGTTGCGGTCGTCCTTCACCCGCGGCCATGGAAAAATATCGGAAGCCGCCCCGCCGCCGGTCAGCGGATAATCCGAGAGGTTCAGGCTCGCCGGCGCGCGCATGCCGTAGTCGATCACCTCATAGCGGTCTTCGCGCGCCCGGTAGAGCACCATCGCGCCGCCGCCGCCGAGGCCGCTCATCCAGGGTTCCAGCACCCCGAGCGCGAACGTCGTCGCAATGACCGCATCGATGCAGTCGCCGCCTGAAGCCAGCACCTCGGCGCCGACCTCCGCCGCCCGGCGCGATTGCGCGGCAACGATGCCGCCTTTGGAACTCACGGCCGGCTTGCGGGTCTGTTGATTGTTGGAGAACTGGTCGCGCATCAGATCTGCCCCGGTTTTTAGTGTTTGTGAAGGCTTCCGCATCCGACCGATACCAGTCTCTCGATATCCCTTCTAGGCGAGATTCAGCGGCCCAGGAAGAAGCCTGGCGCAGGGCTGTCGGGCTCCGGGCCCCGTATTCCGCAAGCCTGGGACGGTGAAATTGGGCTTGAAAAATCGGTGGCGCGGCGCAATCTCTTCCGCGACTGACGGCCGGCGTATCGTAAAGTGCCGGTGGCTGGGGACTGGCGCCGCTGCCAGCAAGGAGCAGATGCCCCACGGTTCGAACTTGCTGTTAAACCGGCTGGCGCGGCCGGCTCTCGCGCGCATTGCGGCTCACCTCTCGGTGGTTGACCTCACCGCCACCGAAGTTCTCGCCGAACCCTATCAACCGCTCCAGCGGGTTTATTTTCCGCATTCCGGCATCATCTCCTGCATCGTCGAGCTCGCCGATGGCGGCGCGATCGAAACCGGCATGATCGGCCATGACGGCGAGTTTGGCGCCGGCCATGCACTCGATCACAAGTGGTCGCTGAATCGCGTGACGGTCCAGGTCAGCGGCAGGGCGTCGGTGATCGCCTCCGACAGGCTTCGCGTGCTTGCCGGAGAGCTGCCTGACTTCAAGGCGATATTGATGATGTATGAGCAATTCTTTCTTTCACAGGTGCAGCAGACGGCTGCCTGCAATGCCGTCCACGATATCGAAGCGCGCACCTGCAAATGGCTCTCGCGCATGTACGACCTCGCAGGTCCCGATCTGCCGCTGACGCAGGAATTCTTCGCCGGGATGATGGGGGTGAGGCGCACGAGCGTGACGACCGTTGCCGGCGTGTTGCAGAGCGCTGGACTGATCTCCTATAGCCGGGGACGGCTCCACATCGCCGATATCAGGCAGATCAGGGCGCGGGCCTGCGAATGCGACGAAGTCACACGCTCGCACTATCGGCGAATGTTTCGGGCGGCCGAGACCGGCGGCACGGATCGGCCATGACGGCACGTGCCCGGCCGGCCGCATCGCAGGAAGCGGCTGCCGCATCGCCGACCCAAAAACCTTGCCCAAAAAAATTCTGGTCGAGCCATGAGATAAAGACCTGCGAAAGTACGGCGGTTTGGATTGGCGTTCGCGACCGCCGATGGCACATTGCGGACCAACAAGCATCAGCAAGGGGGACAGGCTTGAACGCGGACGCCTTCATTCACCTGCCGGATTTACGCGAGCGGGTGACGCATCCGGAAAGATCGCTGCTGCGGCTGACACCGGAAATGTTTGCGATGTGGGAGCAGCGGGCGCAGGCCGCCGGATGGCCGGTCGGCTGGCGGCTGCCGGACGAAGCGATCGAGGCCTCGCGCCTCGCGGTGCTCGGCGATCACAAGGCGGGCGAAGATCTCTGGATCTATTGCTACGGCTCGCTGATGTGGGACCCCGGATTTCATTTCGCCGAGGTCCGGCTCGCCGATGCCGAAAATTATCAGCGCCGCTTCACGCTGAAGATCAATCTCGGCCGCGGCTCCCCCGACCATCCGGCCTTGATGCTGTCGCTGGAGCCGGGCGAGGGATGTTGCCGCGGGCTGGCATTCCGCATTGCCGCCGATGCCGTGCACGCGGAATCCGCGATCCTGTGGCGGCGCGAGATGCTGCGCGGCGGCTATGCGCCGGCGATGGTGCCGATGGCGACGCCGCAGGGGCCGATCACGGCGCTGGCCTTCATCTCCAACCCCACGCATCCGAGCTATGTCGGCGAATTGCCGCTTGCCGAGACCGCCGCGATCATCGCCGGCGGGAAGGGTGTTCTCGGCACCAACAAGGAATACGTCGTGCAACTGGCCGGCCAGCTACAGGCGTTGGGGATAGCGGATTCGTATGTCGAACAGCTGCATGCGCAGATCGGTGTGGGCCCGGCCGTGTGACGCGCTATCCGCTGCGTAGGGTGGGCAGAGGAGCGAAGCGACGTGCCCACCATTCATCCGCGATCGCGTTTGCAAATGGTGGGCACGCTCCGCTTTGCCCACCCTACGGCACCTGTGATTTTGTCTGTGACTGCCCGACGACGGGCAAATCAGTTCTGATTTTCAGAAACGGCGTCAAGCCAGAAATTTCTGAAAACCAGAAATATATCGCTTCCGTTCTCCCCCAAATCAGCGGCATAACTACGCCGTCTCACCGCGAGATGAGGGGCGTTGGCCATCGTCACTGACGCGCGGCGGGATGCGATGGACGCCGAGGCCATGACGGACGAGTGTGGCTGAGGCGTACGGCGAAGTCGTGTGGTTCTGGCGCCGTGGTGCTGGCGTTAAGCCTTCGAGGTGCGAAAGCGCGTTGCGGGCGACGGAGGCAAAAGAGCCGTTCTCCGGGAAGAGCACGAAGTAAGCCGTAAAGCCATTGCGCAGGGAAGGCCGGGATGCACCCGCCGAACCTGTATGCTCGTGTGCACCTCTTGCTAAGCGCATAATGGCACGCGAGACCGCGGGTGCGGCGCGCACCCGGTCTTCCCTGCGCCCTCTCATTGGTGAGGGCAAACGAGATGCAAACCTCGGGCAAGACATGTCGCGAGATCGCGAAAACATATCCCGGTCATTGCGAGCGCAGCGAAGCAATCCATCTATCCCCGAGCCGAGATGCGGATTGCTTCGCTGCGCTCTACCCATCCTACGAAATCCACGAGCATTCGTGGCGATGACAGCCGTGTTTTCCGCAACGCAGACCGGCTTGTTGACGCAAGTGCACCCTGCCAGAGACTTGCTATAATGCGATCCGGCCGCGCAAAGACCGCAGGCAGCAAGAACGACAAACGAGGAAGCCGCGCATGACCGGGGACATCAAGCCGCATTACGAGGCCGTGGTCGTCGGCGCGGGCGTCTCGGGCATCTACCAGATCAAGCGGCTGGCCGATCTTGGCGTGGATGCCCTCGTGATCGACGCGGCGCCCGATCTTGGCGGCACCTGGTACTGGAACCGCTATCCCGGCGCGCGCTTCGATTCCGAGAGCTACACCTACGGCTATTCGTTCTCCAGGGAGCTGCTCAATGAATGGCACTGGAAGGAACGGTTTTCGGGGCAGCCGGAGAACCTGTGCTACCTCAATTATGTTGCCGACAAATTCGATCTTCGCAAATACATGCGCTTCGGCCGCAAGCTCAAGGCGGCTGATTTCGACGAGGCAACACATCTCTGGCGTCTGCGGCTCGATGACGGCTGTGAACTGAGCTGCCGCTTTCTTATTCTGACGGTGGGGCTGCTGTCGATTCCGACGCTGCCGCGGCTGGATGGCATGGATTCCTTCAAGGGCCGCTCGTTCCACACCTTCCACTGGCCGCATGAGCCGGTCGAACTCACCGGCAAGAAGGTCGGCATCATCGGCACCGGCGCCACCGCCATCCAGATCATCGGCGAAATCGCCGACAAGGTCGGCGAGCTCACCGTGTTCCAGCGCCGGCCGAACTGGAGCGCGCCGCTCAATAACGGCCCGATCTCCGAAGCGGAGATGGCCGACATCCGCGCGCGCTATGACGAGATCTTTGCCGCCTGCACCCGCACGCCCGGCGGCTTCGAACATGAGCCTGACAGGCGCGGCTTCTACGAGGTCACGGCCGAGGAGCGGATCGCGCTATGGGACAAGCTCTATGATGAGCCCGGCTTCGGCATCTGGCTGAGCAACTTTCGCGAGATATTCACCGACGAGGCGGCCAACGCCGAATTTTCCGCCTACATCGCCGGCCGCATCCGCCAGCGTGTCAAGGACCCGGCGACCGCCGAGAAGCTGATCCCCAGGGATCACGGCTTTGGCGTGCAGCGGGTACCGCTGGAGACCAATTATTTCGAGGCCTATAACCGCGACAATGTCCATCTCGTCGATATCAGCGAGACCCCGATCGAGCGCGTTACCGTATCAGGCCTGCGCACCAGTGCGCGCGACTACGACCTCGACATCCTCGTCTATTCCACCGGCTTCGATGCCATCACCGGCGCGTTCGACTCGATCGACATCACCGGCGCCAAAGGGGTGAAGCTGGCGGAGCAATGGCGCGACGGCCCCTCGACCTTCCTCGGCATGATGGCGCACGGCTTTCCGAACCTGCTGATGCCGACCGGGCCGCAGAGCGGTTCGGCCTCGACCAATTTTCCGCGCGGCATCGAAAACGGCGTCGGCTGGTGCATGGGCCTGCTTGAGCACATCTGGCGGCGCGGCTACACGCGCGCCGAGCCGACGCTGGAGGCACAGGCGCGCTGGACCGCGCATGTGACCAAGATGTACGCGATCATGCTGATGCGCAAAGCCAAGTCCTGGTTCACCGGCTACAATTCCAACATCCCCGGTCACGAACACGGCAAGACCCGCTACCTCGTCTATAACGGCGGTACGCCGAAATACGTCGCCGCCATCACCGACGTCGCGCAGAGCGGCTATCAGGGGATCGTGTTCGAGACGCGAGGGCGGGATGCCGCGACCGCCGCGGAGTGATGTCAACTAGAGCACGATGGTTTTTGCTTGGATCGAGTCCGCCGCAGATGTGCTTTCACCTCTCCCGCTCGCGGGGGTCGAGACGAGCGAAGCTCGCTCTTAGGTCGGCGCGAAGCGCCGGGTGGGGCTCTCTCCATTCGGGCAGTGTCGCTCGCGGAGATACCCCCACCCCGGCCCTCCCCCGCAAGCGGGAGAGGGAGCCCACCTTTATCCCGCGGCCGCGTTCACCGTAATCGGCGAGACGTCCTGCTCGGTCTCCAGCGTCTTCGGCAGGCCCGCGAAGCCGCGCAGCGCTTCGGCCATCTTCACGCGAGCGCTGACGCCGGTGACCACCACGTCCACCATCATCAGCGAGGTGTGGATGTGGCCGCGTGCCTGCAACTGCTCGACCGGGCTGCCCGCGGCCGCCAGCGCTTCGGCATATTCGATCCCTTCGTCGCGCAGCGGATCGAATTCGCAGGTGGCGATGAACGCCGGCGGCAGGCCGGCGAGATTGCCGCGCAGCGGCGACACGCGCGGATCGGTGCGGTCGGCGGGCGAGCAATAGATGTCCCAGAACCAGAACATCATCGAACGCGTCAGGAAATAGCCGACTGCGTTCTCGGCATAGGAGGGGCGGTCGTACCTGCAGTCGGTGACCGGGCAGATCAGGAGCTGGCCCGCGATCTCCGGGCCGCCGCGGTCGCGCGCGAGCTGACAGGTGACGGCGGCGATATTGCCGCCGGCGCTCCAGCCTGCGACCAGCACCGGTCCGAGCCTGCCGCCGAGTTCGGCCGCATGCTCGGCGATCCAGCGCGTCGCGGCATAGCCATCCTCGGCCGCCGCCGGGAATCGGTGCTCGGGCGCATGGCGATAGCCGACGCTGACCACGATCATGCCGCTGCGCCGGCAGAGGTCGCGGCAGAATGGGTCGTCGGACTGCTCGTCGCCGAGCACCCAGCCGCCGCCGTGGAAATAAACCACGATCGGGTGCGGCCCCGGTGTTGCCGGCCGGTAGAGCCGATAGGGCAGCAGACCCTCGGCGCCCTGCAGCACGCCGCTCCCGACCTCGCCGACCGGCCGTCCGGCCGGACGGCCCTTGTTGAATTCGGTGAGGAAGTCGCGCGCGCCCTGCGCGCCAAGCTGCTCGATGACAGGGAGATTCATCTCCGCCAGCATGCCGAGCACCAGCCGGACGTCCGGCTGCAGGTGCACGACCCTGCCGTCATTGCACTGCTCGGCAACATCGGGACCGGTCATGCGGAAGCCAAGCATGCCGCGGGCGACCACCTCGTTGCAGATGCTGCGGTAGGGGCCGACGCCGCCGCAATACGGCATCACGCCCTGCGCCTTGCCGGGAACGTTGGCGCCCGTGTACCAGGTGTTGGCGAGCCGATGCAGCGTCATCATCGCGCAGTCCGCCATGTGCTGCGCCCAGCCGGCCTGCGCCGTCTCGGTCGCATCGATGGCGGTGAAGCCGGCCTCGCGCATCGCGGCCAGGCGGTCGACCACCCAATCGACATGCTGCTCGATGGAAACCGCCATGTTCGACAGCACCGATGGGCTGCCCGGGCCCGTAATCAAAAACAGGTTGGGGAAGCCGGCGACGGTGAGCCCGAGATAGGTCTGCGGGCCGTTCGCCCAGACGTCGGACAGCGACTTGCCGTCACGGCCGGTGATCGGATGCACCGCGCGGATCGCGCCGGTCATGGCGTCGAAGCCGGTGGCGAACACGATGACGTCGACGTCGAAGCTGCGCTTGTCGGTCTTGATGCCGGATGCCGTGATCTCCGTGATCGGCTCCTGCCGCAGATTGACCAGCGTGACATTGGGGCGGTTATACGTGGCGTAGTAGTTGGTATCGAGGCAGGGGCGCTTGGCGCCGAACGGATGGTCGTGCGGGGTCAGGGCTTCGGCCGTCGCGGGATCCTTGACGATTTCGTGGATCTTCTCGCGGATCAGGTCGGCGAGCAGCTTGTTGCCGTCGACATCGACGCCCTGGTCGGCCCACAGCTGAGTGAGGATGTAGACGAGATCGCCGTTGGCCCATGCCTGCTCGAAGCGCTCGCGACGTTCCGCATCGCTGAGCTGCCAGCTCACCGCCATCTGCTGCGGGTAGGGCACGCCGGTGAGAGACCAGCGCGCCTGCTCGCGATAGGTGGCGCGGTCGCCTTGCAGCATTGCAAGCCGATCCGCCGGCGCCGGGCCGTTATGGGCGGGCAAAGCGAAGTTCGGCGTACGCTGGAACACGGTGAGATGCGCGGCCTGCTCGGCGAGCAGCGGGATCGACTGGATGCCCGACGATCCGGTGCCGATGACGGCGATGCGCTTGCCGGCGAGCTTGACCTCCTCATGCGGCCAGCGGCCGGTGAAGTATACCTCGCCCTTGAAATCCTTGACGCCGTCGATCTCCGGCGGTTTTGGCGCGGAGAGGCAGCCTGTCGCCATGATGTAATGGCGGCAGGAGATGCCTGCGCCATTGCTGGTCGTGAGCTGCCAGCGCTGCGCGCTCTCATCCCAGGTGGCCGATGTGACCTTGGTGCCGAAGCGGATGTCGCGGCGCAAATCGTAGCGGTCGGCGACGAAGCCGAGATAGCGCAGGATTTCCGGCTGGGTCGCGTATTTCTCCGACCATTTCCACGCGCTCTCCAGCTCCGGATCGAAGGTGTAGCTGTAGTCGATGGTCTGGATGTCGCAGCGTGCGCCGGGATAACGGTTCCAGTACCAGGTGCCGCCGACATCGCCGGCTTCCTCGATCACGACTACCGAGAAGCCGGCCTTGCGCAAGCGATGCAGGAGATAAAGGCCGGCAAACCCGGCGCCGACCACGGCGACGTCGACCTGTTGCGTTGCGCCATTGCTGGTCGTTTCAGAAGAACGAGCTGCGACCGCTGCGTCTGGCATGCCACTCCTCCCATGTTTTGTATTTTGGGAGAGGCTACTGCCGCCTGTTCAGTTTGTCATCAGGACAAATGCAATCATTGGATGTTTGCTGCCGCGGCCGGCCGAGCGTCGCTACGCGCGCTTGCGCCGTTCGGCAGTGCGGCGGCGTTCGACTCCGACAGTCGCCCAGTTCGGACTGAAATCGAGCGTGAAGTCGCGAAAACTTTCCACGGCCGGCGAGAGCGAGGCGCTGCTTCGCACGAACATCGCGATCTTCCATTTGACGGTCGGTTGCGTGAGCGGCAGGAATGTCAGCCCAAAGCCGCGTACCAGCGGCTCCGCCATCGAGGGGCAGATCACCGCGCCTTGCCGCACGCGCAGCATCGACAGCGCGGTATTCACCCGGTGCACCGCTACCTGCTCCTTCGGATGATGCCGCTGCGGCACATGGCTGAGCACGTTGATCGCGATGTTCGGCATGTAGTTGAGCAGCGGCCGCTCGCGCAGATCCTTCCAACTGACCGACTTGCCCTTGGCCAAGGGGTCATCGCCGCGCAGCGCCACCCAGAGCGGGTCGGCGCAGATCATGTGCACTTCGACGGATTGATCCGGAACGACGCCGGCCGGCCCGAAGCCGATATCGGTAGAACCGTTCTGCAAACCCGCCAGTACTTCCTGGATCGGCACGTCGTCGAAGCGGACATCCACGCCGGGGTGGCTGCCATTGTAGGCGGCGATCAGCTCCGGCAGCAGCGTGCACGACAGCGTCTCGGGCGCGGCGACGCGCACCAATCCGCGGCGCAGCTCCTTGAGATGGGTGAGATTCTCCAGCGCCTCGTCGAGGTTGGAAAGCACGCGCCGCGCCATCGGCGCAAAGGTCTCGCCGACTGCGGATGCCGAAACCTTGCGGGTGGTGCGGTCGAGCAGGCGGACGCCGAGGCGGCTCTCGAGCTCCTTGATCAATCCGGAGAGCGCCGCTTGCGACAGGTGCATGGCCTTGGCGGCTTCCGAAAAGCTCGCGGCATCGAGCACGGCCAGATAGGCGCGGAGCTGCCGCAGGGTCACATCCATCGCCGTCACGCCTCCCAATTTCGTTTGAGCATTCATAGGAGAAACTTATCAATACGTCAAAAAATACACATTGTTCGATAGAAGCCGCCTCACTATCGTTGCGGGCAGATAACGAAGAGCCCGGCGAACTCTCGCGGCCATGCGGCTCGATGAAAATGGGATGGACGCGCCGACGACGTCGCGGCTTTCCCCGGGGAGGCACTCATGAACGTTACACGCCGAACGCTGCTGGGGACGATGGCTGCCGGCTTCGCCGCAGGCTCCGGTTTCAAGGCGTTTGCCGAAGGCGACTGGCCGTCCCGCCTGGTGCGATTGATCTCGCCCTACGGCGCCGGCGGGTCCAACGACATTTCGCTGCGTATTCTCGCCGAGCAGCTTGGCCGCAGCTTCAACCAGCAGTTCATCGTCGAGAACCGGCCGGGAGCGGGCACGCGCATCGCCAACGAAATGGTCGCCCGCGCGGCGCCGGATGGATACACCTTCCTCTTTGCGGCCGCGCCCTATGCGACCGCCGAAGCGCTGTTCGGAAAATTGAAATACGAGCGCAAGGATCTGCAGCCGGTGGCGATGGCGGTGATGGCGCCGCTGTTCCTGATCGCCAACGCCAAGGCGGGCGTCACCAGCCTGCAGGACCTGGTCGCCCGCGGCAAGTCGCAACCCGATGGCTTGACCTTCGCCTCTCCGGGCGCGGGCTCGCAGCCGCATCTGGCGGCCGAGCTGTGGCTGCGGGACGCCGGCGTCAAGGGCCTCAACGTGCAGTATCGCGGCGATGCGATGGCCTATACCGAGCTGCTCGCCGGCCGCGTCGATGCCACGCTGACCGCGATCAGCACCGCGCTGCCGCACATCCAGAGCGGCGATTTCCGCGTGCTGGGCGTTGCGTCCGCCGAGCGCAGCGCGATCTATCCGGACGCGCCGACCCTGCGCGAGCAGGGCTTTCCCAACGTGGTCGCCTCCGGCTGGTTCGGCTTCATGGCGCCGTCAGCCGTGCCGCAACCGATCGTCTCGCGGATGCAGGAAGAGATCATTCGCGCGCTCGGCGATTCCGAGGTGAAGCAGAAGCTGCTCGCGCAAGGGCTGGAAGCGCGGCCCGGCACCGCCGCCGATTTCGGCAAGTTCATCGACGATGAGACGCAAAAATGGGGCGATCTGATCCGTGCCACCGGCCTCAAGGGGGAATAGCCTGATCACATCGCGAGGAGCTATGGCCAAGTCCACATCGGGCTATTATTGATGTAGCAGCACCAACACGATGATGGACCAGGCGAGGGATCGTGGGTTTCTTCGAGCGTCTGAAAAACGAAGCGCCCGCGGAGTGGCGGGCCTACACCGAACATGCCTTCACGGACGCCTTGGCGGACGGCTCGCTCCCCGAGGCGGCGTTTCGTCACTACCTCGTTCAGGACTACCTGTTCCTGATCGAGTTTGCCCGCGCCTACGCGCTCGCCGTCTACAAGTCGCCTGAACTCGCCGACATGCGTGAAGCGGCCGCGGGTCTCTCGGCGATCCTCGACGTCGAGATGAACCTGCATGTAAAACTCTGCGCAGGGTGGGGCTTGTCGCCGGACGATCTCGAACGGGCCCCTCCGGCGAGCGAGATGCTGGCCTATACGCGCTACGTGCTCGACGCGGGCATGCGCGGCGACCTCCTGGCGCTCAAGGTGGCGCTGGCGCCTTGCGTGATCGGCTACGCGGAGATCGCGACAAGGCTCGTCTCAAAGCCCAATGCGATGGCCGCGACAAATCCCTATCATGTCTGGATCGGCGAATATGCCGGTGCACCGTATCAGGAGGTTGCGGCGAAGGCACGGGCGCACCTCGACGATCTCGCCGATCGCTACGTCACACCAGCCCGCGAGGCCGAGCTGATCGCCATCTTCAGGGAAGCCACCCGGCTTGAGGCGGATTTCTGGGAAATGGGTTGGCGCGCCGGGCGCGCGTGAAGGGTCATTGAGTTCCCGGGCCGGCAAGCCCGCGAAGCTTGCTTGCCGGCATCGGAGATTACAACGCTCAGTTCGCGTACAGGCCCTCGACGATCGGCAGTCGTGCCGCCCGCAGTGCCGGAAAAAGGCCGCCGATCAGGCCGACGATCAGCGCCAGCACTACGCCCTCGGCAATCAGCCAGGGACTGAGCTTGAAGTCGAACACCACCTGCGTGAAGTTGCCGCCGAGCGTCGAGGCTGTGACGCCATCGAAGATCAGATAGGTGGCGGCGGCGCCCAATAGTCCGCCGATGGCGGCAAGCAACAGCGATTCCGCCAGCGTTCCGACAAAGGCGGGAAAGCCACCGAAGCCGATCGCACGCAACGTCGCGATCTCCGTCGCGCGCGAGGCGACCGAGGAGTACATGGTGTTGAGCGCGCCGGCGACGGCGCCGAGCGCCATCGCGATCGCGAGCGGCCAGCCGAGCTTCTGGATCAGGTCCGAGGTCTGCGACGCCTGTTCGGCGAAGTAGGCGGCCTCCGATTTGACGTCCAGCTTCAGCCGCGGATCGTTGTCGCTGTAGCTCTTCAGCTCACTGAGCGCGGCCGGCCCGGTGAGGCGGGCGCGCACGGTCTGAACGATGTTGTTGCGGTTGAACAGGCTCTGCACCACGTTGAGGTCGGCCCAGATTTCGGATTCGAACACGCTGCCGCCGGCATCGAATACGCCGACGACGTTCCAGCGCGTGGCGCCGAACGCCACGGTCGAGCCGATATCGAAGCCTTCGAACTGCCGCAGCAAGGCCTTGCCGACCACCACTTCGTTGCTGCCGCGGCTGAACATGCGGCCCGAGGTGATGGTAATGCCCTTGCGCAGCTCGGAGCCCTGTTCGCCGATTCCGCGCAGCGGCAGGTTGGCCTTGGTCTTGGTCGAGCGCTTGATGCCGTCGACCACGAGATAGAGCTCCGGCGAGATCAGCGGCTTGCCGTCGCTGCCGCGCGCAATCCCGGGGCCGTCCTCGATCAGGCGGACCTGATCGCGGCTCACCGTGCTGTTGATCTCGGCCTGCGAGCCGGCCCGCAGCACGATCGCGATGTCATTGGCGCCGGATCCGGCGATGGTGCGCTGGAAACCGTTGGCCATGGCCAGGAAGGCGAGCAGCACGATCACGACCAGCGCGATCGCGATCACCGTCGAGAGCGAGAGCCAGCGCCGCTGCGCAATGCTCTTGAGATTGATTGATGTGACCGCCGCCACCTGAAGCCAGAGCGAACGCATGCCTTAACCTCGTCCAAGTGCGGTTGCAATTTTGAGCCGCATGGCGTTGAGCGCCGGGATAATCCCGGTGATCAGCCCGAGCGCGATCATCAGCGCCAGCCCTTGCAGGGCGATGGTCGGCGATACCGCAAAGGCCGGCGCGACGTTGGTGAGGCTCGCGCGGAGCGCCGTGGCGATCAGCGCCGCAATCGCCAGCCCGGGAATTCCGCCGAGCAGCGCCAGCAACACGGATTCGCCGAGCACCATCGCCAAAATCCGCGGGCCTGAAAAGCCGAGCGTCTTCAGCACGCCGATCTCGCGGGTGCGCTCCCGGATCGACAGCGCCATGGTGTTGCCGACGATCATCAGGATGGTCACGAAGGCGGCGCCCACCACCAGCAGCACGATCAGCGCGATGTTGCCGAACTGCGCCACGAACGCCTGCCCGAACGCCTTTTCGGTATCGGTCGAGGTCTCGGCGGTCGAATTGGCAAACATGGCGTCGATCGCCTTTGCGACGCGGTCGTTGTTCTCGGGCGAGGTGGTCTGAAGGATCATCCAGCCGATAGTGTCCTTGCCGAAACTGCGGGTCTCGTCGAAATAGGCGTACTGGAACAGCAGGAAGTTGGTGTCGACGTGCTCGACCTTGCCTTTGACGATGCCGGCAATGGTGAGATCCCAGGTGTGGCCGCCGCTCTTCTGGCTGAAGATGTTGCTCTGAACGGGAATCCGGTCGCCGATCTTCCAGCCCCATTTCTGCGCCAGCTTCTCGCCGACCAGCGCGCTGCTGCGGTCGCGGACGAAGGCCTGTAGTTGCTCGGGCGGAACATCGAATTCACTGCGATAGACATCGAAATAGGTGCTGGGCTCGATCGCGAGCGCCATCACGAAATTCTTCGGGTCCTGATAATAGCCGCCGAACCAGTTGGCGAAGGTTACCTGCCGCACCCCTTCCACCGCCTTGACGCGGTTGAAATAGGCGATCGGCATCGGCTGGGTGAAGTTGATCTTGTTGACGGTGATCATCCGGTCCGCGGCGGCGCGGTCCTCGCCGAGGGTGAAGGCGCGGTAGAATCCCGCGAGCACGCCGAAGATCATGAAGGCGATCAGGATCGACACGATCATCAGGCTCGCGCGCAATTTGCGGCGGAACAGGTTTTTCCGTACCAGGTCGAAATCGTTCACGCGGCCAGCTCCCGTTCGACGAAGCGGCCCTTGTCGAGATGCAGCACGCGCTTGGCATAGTTCGCCGCCGCCGGGTCGTGCGTCACCATCACGATGGTCTTGCCGAGCTCGCTGTTGAGCAGTTGCAGGATCGAGAGAATCTCGTCGGCGGATTGCCGGTCGAGGTCGCCGGTCGGCTCGTCGCAGAGCAGAAGGTTCGGATCGGAGACGATGGCGCGCGCAATCGCCACCCGCTGCTGCTGGCCGCCGGACATTTCGCGCGGCCGGTGCTTCATGCGGTCGGCGAGCCCGACCACGGACAGCGCGGTCTCGACGCGCGCGGCGCGCTCCTTGCTGCGCAGTTTGGTCAGCAATAACGGCAGCTCGACATTCTGCGCCGCTGTCAGCATCGGCATCAGATTATAGAACTGGAAGATGAAGCCGATATTGGCAGCGCGCCAGGCTGCCAGCTCGCCCTCGGAGAGACCGTCGATGCGCTGGTCCGCGACGGAAATCTCGCCGGAATCGACGCGGTCGATGCCGCCGAGCAAATTGAGCAGCGTCGTCTTGCCCGAGCCGGATGGCCCCATCACGGCGACGAAATCGCCACGGGGGATCGAGAGGTCAAGATGATCGAAAATCGAGATCGTTTCCTTGCCCTTGGTGAAACGCTTGGCTACGCCGGCAAGGCGAACCATCGGGTGTTCGGCTGTCACGTGTGTCTCCTCTTCTATATCGGCCGGGAGTTAGTTCGCGGCAGTGGCTTCAGCCGTGCCGTTCGCCTTGGCCTCGCGCATGAAGTTCACCTTCACCGCCATGTCGGGCAGGATGCGCGGGTCCTTCTTGTCGAAACGGATGCGAACCTTCACGGTGGCTTTCTCGCGGTTCGCGGTCGGCACGATGGCAATCACCGAGGCGGGAATGGTCCAGTCCGGATAGGCATCCAGCATTGCGTTCACGCGGCCGCCGGGGACGACGCGGCCGATGAAGGCCTCGTTGACGTCGACCTCGATTTCGATCGAATCCATGTCGACGATGGTGCAGATGCCGGTGCGGGTGTAGCCGCCGACCGACATCGGTGAAATCATCTCGCCGGGCTGGGCGCTGCGGTCGATCACGACGCCGGAGAACGGCGCCTTGATCTGGTGCTTGTCGAGCATCGAACCCGAGCGCTTGGCGTCGATCTTGGCGGTCTCGAACTGCGACTGGGCCTGGCGCAGTTGCGCGCTGAGCACGCCGACGCGGGCCTGCGCCTTGGTGAGGTCGGCCTCGGTCGCGAAATTCTTTTGCGAGAGCGTCTGTATGCGCGTCATGATGCGCGTCGCGTCTTCGAGATCGGCTGATATCGCGGCAACAGCGGCATCCGCCGTCTCGACGCGCGAGCGGGCCAGCTCAAAATCCTTTTCGGCGAGCACGCTGTCGAGCCGGGCGACGACCTGGCCTTCGGTCACCGTCATGCCTTCGTCGATGAAGACCTCGACCACCTTCCCGGTGATCTCGGCCGCCACGGTCGCCTTGCGACGTGCCACCACATAGCCGGAGGCGGCGAGGTTGCCGGCGGCCTTGTTGTTCGCGGCGGCTTGCTGCTGCGGAGGCGGCGTCTGCGGCTGTGCGGCAGGCTGGGCCGCAGCCTGCGACGGAGTCTCCTTGGGTGCATCCTGCCGGCTGAACTCGTAAGCGCCAAAGGCGGCGAATGCGACGACGACGCAGACCAAAGCGGTCGCCGCGATCGGCACCCAGCTTCGGCCAGGCCGTTCCACCTTGTCGGCGCTGCGATCGATGGTCAGCGATCTCAGCAGTTCGCTCTTGTCTTTGGTCATTGCTCATTTCCATCCGGCGGCTCGCCGCAGTTCCCGCGCGAACGGCATCATTCTCGCGCTGGTGGTCCCACTCACAGCCGGTCTACATGTCTCGCCACAGAACGGGGCAGGCCCTCGGCGCTCCCAAGGCAGCGTCCCCCAGCTTGGTTGCAGATCCCGTTCGGCTCTCGCGAGCGCCAGGCGGCGCCCGTTTATCGGCGAGGCGAATGACACGAATTTAAAGCCTAATGGTGACGGAGGCAATTGCCGCGACCAGCAAGAGTTGCAGGGCTGGTGTTGCCAGTTGTGGCCACAAGCATCGAGGCTTTTTCGCCTGGGAAGTCCACCGATCTGGAATGCGCTCAAAACCCGGCAAAATCTTGCAGGGGAACCGGCCGCCGGGCCGTGGCGTTGCGTTCAGCCGATCGCGATCGCCACTTTCCCGAAATGCGCGCCGCTCTCCATGTGGAAAAATGCCTGCTTCGCCTGATCGAACGGAAAAATCTTGTCGACCACCGGCTTCATCCGGTGAGCCGTGATGGCATTCACCATCGCCTGGAGATCCTCGACCGATCCGACAGTGACGCCCTGCAGCCGCTGCTGCTGCATGACCATGAGCGGAAGCCGTGAGTCGGACTGTGGCGGCCCCGCGAGCACGCCGATAAAGGCGATGGTGCCGCCGATCCTGGTTGCCCTGATTGATTCATTCAGCGTGCCGACGCCGCCGACCTCGACGACGAGGTCGACGCCCTGGCCGCTCCATTCGCGCGCCTTCTTTCCCCAATCCGGCGCCGCCTTGTAGTTCAGGGTGACGTCGGCGCCGAGCTGCTTGAGACGTTCGATCTTGGCGTCGCTGGAGGAAGTTGCGATGACGCGCGCGCCGCACATTTTCGCAAACTGAAGGGCAAACAAAGATACGCCGCCGCTGCCTTGCGTGAGAACGATCTGGCCCGGTTTGATGCCGCCGAGCTTGACGACGGCGCTCCATGCCGTGACGCCGGCGCAGGGGAGGGCGGCGGCCTCGACGTCGCTGAGATGCTCCGGCGTTCTGACCAGCGCGTGCTTTGGAAAGATCCGGTACTGCGTCAGGACGCCGTCCACGGAGCCACCGAGGGCCCCGCGCATCTTGGCTTCGCTGGGTTCGCCGCTGATCCAGTTTTCGAAGAAGCTGCCGATGACGCGGTCGCCGGCCGCGAATTCGCGCACGCCGGGGCCGACCCGTTCGACCACGCCCGCACCGTCGGATAGCGGCACGAGCGGAAATTTCTGACGCGAGCCGTAACCGCCCTTGACGGTGAGCAGATCGCGATAATTCAGCGCGGCGGCTTTCAGCCGCACCAGCACCTGGCCTTCGCCGGGCTCCGGCACGGGCTTGTCCACGAGGGCGAGCCCGTCGATCCCGCCCGGTCCTTGCAGCTCATAACACTTCAACGGGGACCTCCTTCGGTGCGGTCGGCCAAGCTCCATACTGCCGCAAAGGTCCCGGCGCTGCCAGCACGTTTGGTTCAGAATCGCGCAGCCGTCTCGGCGAGCCGGCGATGGGCGCTTTCACGCGCGGCCCGGATCGGTTCGGCCGGCCCGGTGGTCGGGCCGATCGGCACGAAGCGGACGTCGCTGACGCCGATGAAGCGCAGCGCCTCGCGCAAATAGGGCGTCGCCATGTCAATGCGGCCGCGGTTCATGCCGGTGATGAAATCGCTGCCGCTCGCCAGGATCACGACCGTCGGCCGGTCCTTGAATAGCGGCAGATAGCCCTGCGCGGGATCGTAGCGAAACGCCAGCCCGGGCTGCGTGATGACGTCGATCCACTGCTTCAGCTTGTAGGGAATGCCGAAATTCCACATCGGCGTCGAGATCAGCACGCGGTCGGCAAGCGCGAAGCGGAGCGCGATGCGTTCGGTCACCGCAAAGGCATCGCGCTGCGAATCCGTAAATGCCCGCCCGCCGATGCGGGCGTATTTCGCTTCCAGCACATAACCCTCGAATTCGGGAAGATGATCCTTCCACAGGTTCATCGCGTCGATGTCCCAGTCCGGCCGCGCCTCGCGGAAGCGTTCGACGAAGACCCGCGCACCGGCGGAAGATTCGGAATCCGCACGCGGCGAGCAGCTCAGGTGGAAGAGTTTTGGCATGGCCGGGTCCTGGTCATCCCAATCCCCTGATGACGGCGTCGGCGTTGGTGACGACGGCAACGTTCTGCATCGCGAAGTTGATCGAGGCGTTGTGCCAGTCGGCGTTCATGGTCGAGCAGCAATCCTCGGGCACGATCATGAAGTAGCCCTTGTCCGCCCCGGTGCGCGCGGTGTGCTCGACCGACATGTTGGTCCAGGCGCCGGTATTGATGATCATGTCGCGGCCGGTCGCCTTGAGAATGGTCTCCAGCCGCGTGCCTTCCCAGGCACTCATCCGCATCTTCTCGACGACGAAATCGCCGGCGCGGGGCTCGAGGCCCGGCACCGGGGCGGCGCCCCAGCTTCCACGCACCATCGCGCCGCTATCGACGAGCCCTTCGAACAGCGGCGCATTGAGCGTGACGCCGGGCGCGCCGGGCTCGACGACGAACCAGACATGGATGATGACGACGCCGCGGGCGCGGGCTGCCTCCGCAAGGCGGCGGACATTGTCGACCACGCGCTGCTGGCGCGCATGGCCGGGCGAGCCGGAATCGGCGAATGCGCCCCCGTCCATGATCACGTCGTTCTGCAGATCCTGAATGATCATCGCACAGCGCCGGGGATCGAGCTGTATGTCGCCTGAGGCCAGTTGCGGCGGGGCGGCGGCCGGAGCGGAGCCGGTCGTGGGGCCGGTCGAGATCCGTCCGCTCATATAGGGCTCATGGCGCGGTCCGGCCTTGACCGGGATCGCATAGACGGAGTGGGTCGCCGTGAGATAAAGCGTGCGAAAATCAGTCCCGCCCCAGGCGAGATTGGCGACGAGTTCGGGAACGCGCACCTTGCCGAGCAACTCGCCCGCCGGCGAATAGACCCAGACGCCGCCGGGCGCGGTGACCCAGACGTTGCCGCGCTGGTCGCACTTCATGCCGTCAGGCAGGCCGGGCTCGAGCTCGGAACGGATGCCGCTGGCGAAGACGCGCGCATTGGCAAGCGAGCCGTCGGCCTCGACATCGAAGACGCGGATCAGCGCCTGCACGGTGTCGTTGACATAAAGCAGGCGCTCGTCGGGAGAGAAGCAGAGGCCATTGGGCTGATCGAACAAATGGCGATCGACGACGAGTTTTGGCGGACCGCCGCCGGGCGGCACACGATACACGCCCTGGAAGCCGAGCTGGCGCGGCCGTTCGACGCCATAGACCGGCATGCGGCCATACCAGGGATCAGAGAAATAGATCGCGCCGCTCGAATGAACGCAGACATCGTTCGGGCTGTTGAGCTCCTGATTCTCGAAATGCGAGGCGATCACCTCGCGCCGTCCGTCGGGGCGTTCGCGGATCAAGGACGAGGTGGCGTGCTCGCAGACGATCAGGTTCAGCTCGGCATCATAGGTCATGCCGTTGCATTTGTTCGACGGACGCTTGACCTCGACGACGCCGCGCCTGGCATCCCATCGCCGCCGCACATCGGCCGGCATATCCGAAAACAGCAGATAATGATGAACCGGGTGCCAGATCGGCCCTTCCGTGAAATCAAAACCGGTGCCGACCTGGCCGACGGGGGCGTAGGGGTCGATCAGGGTCTCGAATTCCGGGCGCAGCGTGACGTGCGTCATCGTTCCGTCCTTTCAGGGCTTCAGGCCGGGAACCAGTTGCGCTGGGGCAGGCTCTGAACGATCGGGCCGGGCACCTGGTCGTGAAGCCGGCCGACCACGTTGCCGCCTTCGATCTTGGCCGGCCGGTCGTGCACCGGGAGCAGATAGCGCGAACTGCTCAGGAGTTTCTTGATCGCGGCCTTCTCGGCGCGCTTGCTGGTGCCGTGATTGCCTGTGGTCCTCGGTTCCCCGTCATGAATTTCGTGGAAGGGATTCACGATCTGGTCGTTGAAATCATAAATCACGTCGCCGCAGATGGTGGCGATGCCATCGGCGGTGTGAACATGGATGTTCATGGAGCCCTCGGTGTGGGCATTGGCGGCTTCGCAATAAACGCCGGGCATCAGTTCGATCGGGCCGGTTAGCTCGAGATCGAGGAAGCGCAGCGCGCTCTTGGTGTGCAGGCGGTCGATCAGATGCTTGATGTCGGGCGCCGGATATTGCGGATGCATCAGGCCGGAGACGGAATATTCCAGCTCCTTGCGGTTGAGCACGACCGTCGTGTTCATCGGAAACAGGTCGTCCTTGCCGGCGTGATCGATATGCAGATGGGTGTGGCAGACGAAGCGGACGTCGCCCATGCGCACGCCATGGCGCGCGAGCTGGTTCTCGATCATGTTCTCGTGGAATTGCAGCCCGCGCATGCCCAGCGTTTCCATGATCTGGTTGGAGCGATAACCAGTGTCGACCACGACCGGATAAGGGCCGCCGGTGATGAGGAAGCCGAGCGTCAGGACGCGGCGGGTCCGGCCGCAATCGCGGCCAAGCACCAGGAAGCTCGATTCCAGTTCGATATCCCCGTAATCGAGAATCTTGATTTCAAGCGGCATATGTTCCCTCCCACATTCTTTTAATTGTCGTTTCGCGCGGTCATCGGTCGAGCCGGTAGACGCGCAAGGCAGTTGTTCGCAGAACGGCGTCGCGCTGCTCCGCCGCAAGTGTTGCGGTTGCGGCAAGATAGGCGTCGATCAGCTCGCGATAGCCCGTCCAGAGCTTCTCGATCGGAAAATTGGAGCCGAACAGGCAGCGATCGGCGCCGAAGATCGTCACCGTGTCGGCGAGAATGGAAGCGACGTGCGCGGGATCGTTGCGATGGATGAAGGTGCCGAGGCCGGAAAGCTTGGAGACGACGTTTTGGCAGGCCGCAAGCCGCATCATTCCGCCGCGCCAGGCAGACCGGCCCTGTTGCGACAGGTCTTCCAGCATGCCGGCGTGCTGCAGGATGAAGGTCACATCAGGGCAGGCGTCGGCGAGCCCGGCGG
>Ga0102590_1000485_pt1 | contig 87407 bp, 76 predicted proteins | sample AraplaMF_Col_mMF_FD_76859 | JGI IMG/M metagenome (GOLD analysis project Ga0102590, IMG submission 76859) | Arabidopsis root microbial communities from the University of North Carolina, USA - plate scrape MF_Col_mMF | ecosystem: Host-associated > Plants > Roots > Endosphere | place: USA... | reverse complement strand
TGGCGGCGACACCGTCGGTGTTCAAGACCGTCGTGTGGGACCAGGCCTATGAAACCATCTGGCGCTACCCGTACATGGTCGAGCTGGCCAACGCGTGGCCGCAGGGCTTCCAGAACGGGCAGCGCGACGCCTGCCCGTCGGGCACTGCGCGCCATGCCAATGGCGGCGGCTGTGCGCCCACCAGCACGCCGGCCACGGTGTATGTGGGACCGTACGCGACCATCCTGCCCGGCGGCCGCGCCACCGGCAGCGCGCGCATCGAAGACCAGGCCATCATCGCCAACGGCGCGGTCACCGGCGGCACCGTCGGCGGGCTCAGCGTGATCGGCGAGACCGGCAGCCCGTGGGGCAACAATGCCTTCACCGTCTCCGGCTCGGCGCAGGTGCGCACCACCTTCTACCCACTGGGCTTCTTCGAGGCCAACCAGGGCGCCTCGGGCACGCTGGACCTGCATGGCGACGTCGAGTACCGCGGCGCGGGCCTGAACCTCGGTTCGGGCAGCAAGTCGGGCTTCGTCGACGCGGCGTCCAATGTCGGCTCGGCCACCGACGTCAACAAGAGGACGACGCTGACCTGGCGGCCCTGACGGCCACGCACGGGGCGCCTTGCGCACGTATCATGGCCTGCGTCCCCGAGGGACGAGGAGATGATCATGCGCATGGTGTCTCGCCTGTTGGCCTGCCTGGTGTTCGCGGCACACCTGGGCGCCTTCGCGGTCGAAATCGTCCGCATTCCGAAGCCCGAGTTCGAGGGCGATCGCCGCTACGACTACCCGCTGCAATTGCTGCAGCTGGCGCTGTCGAAGAGCGGCACCGAGTACCGGATCCAGGTGGCCGAGACCCCGATGAACCAGGAGCGGCAGGTGCTGGAACTCGAGGCCGGGCGGACGATCGACGTCGGCCCGATCCCCAGTTCCGCCGAACGCGAGGCGCGCCTGCTGCCGATCTACATCCCGATCAACAAGGGCCTGCTCGGCTGGCGCCTTGGCCTGATCCGCAAGGGCGACCGAGGGCTGGTCGCAGGCATCAACACCCTGGACGACCTGAAGCGGCTGCGGCTCGCGCAGGGGCAGGAGTGGCCGGACACGCAGATCCTGCGGGCCAATGGCATCGACGTGATCACCGCGCCGCGCTACGAGGGCCTGTTCAAGATGCTCACCGGCAAGCGCTTCGACTACTTCCCGCGCAGCATGATGGAGATCTGGGACGAGCAGGCCCTCAATGCCGACACGCTGGAGGTGGAGCCTCACCTGGCGCTGCACTACTTCTACGATTCCTACTTCATGGTGAACCGCCAGAACACCCGGCTCGCCAACGACATCCGCGACGGGCTGGAGAAGGCCATCGCCGACGGCTCGTTCGACAAGGTCTTCCAGCAGTACTTCGGCGAACGGCTGCGCAAGGCGCGGCTGGACACGCGCACGGTGATCGAGCTGCGCAATCCGCTGCTGACGCCGGGCACGCCGTCCGGCCGGCCCGAGCTGTGGTACGACGCGCGGCGCGGCCGTTGATCAGCCGATCCGCTGATCATCCGGTTCGCGCAGCTCGGCCATGACCGGCCGCAGCAGCCGGGCCACCTTGCGCACCAGCGGCTCGACGCAGCCGTCATCGAGTTCGTCGATGCAGGCCCGTTCCAGTTCGGTCGCCGCCAGGTGCACGGCGCGCACGGCCAGCGTGCCGGCCACGTTCTTCAGGTCGTGCGCCATGCGCATCGCCGTCGCTGTGTCGCCGGCCGCGCGCGCGGCGCGGAAGCGCTCCGGGAAATCGGCCTCCCGGTCGCGGAACATGCGCATCAGGCGCCGGTACAGGTCTTCGTCGCCCATCGTCGCGGCGATGCCGGCGGTGCGGTCGATGCCGTTCGATGCGTCCGGCGCCGCATCGGCCGGATGGATCCAGCGGGCGAGGGTGGCAAACAGCTCGTCGACCTTGATCGGCTTGGCGACGTGGTCGTTCATGCCGGCGGCCAGCACCTTCTCGCGGTCGCCGACCAGTGCGTTCGCGGTCATCGCGATCACCGGCAGCTCGCGCCACTGCGGCTCCCGGCGCAGCGCGCGCGTGGCGGCGTAGCCGTCCATCACCGGCATCTGGCAGTCCATCAGCACGCCGTCGAAGCGCTGCTGCGCCAGCATCTGCAGCGCCTCGCGGCCATCGCAGGCCACGCTGACGGCGATGCCGGCGCTGCCCAGCACGCTCAGCGCGATCTCGCGGTTGATCGGGTTGTCCTCCACCAGCAGGATCTGCGCGCCGCGCAGGCTTGCCTGGTGCGCGAGCAGGGCTTCCTCGCGCTGCGTGGTACGCGTCGTGCGCGGCACCGACAGCCCCAGCACATCGCTGCAGGCGTCGAGCAGCGTCGACGGCGTGACCGGCTTGGTCAGCAGCGCGCCGACGCTGACCTGCTGCCGTGCCAGCTGCTGCTGCACGTCGTCGCGGCTGAAGGCCGTCACCATCAGCACGGTCGGCGCAGCATGGCGCCGCGGGCCGTCCTGGCCGAGCTGGCGCGCGCATTCGACGCCGTCGAGTCCGGGCATCTGCCAGTCGAGCAGCACCAGGTCGTAGGGCGTGTCGCCCGCATCCGCCTGCTGCACCTTGCGCAGCGCGTCCTGGCCATCGGCGGTGCTGTCGGTGCCCAGGCCGAACGCGCGGCACATGCCGGCCAGCACCTCGCGCGCGCTGGCGTTGTCGTCGACCACCAGCACGCGGCGGCCGTGCAGGTCGTCTTCGCGCGGCAGCGGCGCGTCGACCGGCTCGGGCTGCAGGCCGAAGCGCAGCGTGAAGTGGAACCGGCTGCCCTGGCCCGGCGTGCTGTCGACGCCGATCTCGCCGCCCATCAGCTGCACCAGGTGCCGGCTGATCGACAGCCCGAGGCCGGTGCCGCCGTAGCGCCGGCTGGTCGACGAATCGGCCTGCGTGAACGGCTGGAACAGGCGCTGCCGTTCGTCGGGCGTCATGCCGATGCCGGTGTCGCGCACCTCGAAGCGCAGCGCGATGGCCTCGTCCTCGCGCCCGGCGACCGTGATCGCGACGACCACCTCGCCGCGTTCGGTGAACTTGACGGCGTTGTTGCCCAGGTTGAGCAGCACCTGGCGCAGCCGCGACGGGTCGCCCACCAGCGCCTGCGGCAGGCGCGGCGGCAGCGCGAACAGCAGCTCCAGTCCCTTCTGCTCGGCGTTCATGCCGACCAGGTGGCCCAGGCCCTCCATCACGTCGCCGAGGTTGAACGGGATCGCCTCGATGTCGAGCTTGCCGGCCTCGATCTTCGAGAAGTCGAGGATGTCGTTGATGATGCCCAGCAGCGATTCGGCCGCGCCGTGGATCTTCTGGACGTAGTTGAGCTGCTGCGGGTTGAGCCCGCTTTGCAGTGCCAGGTACGACATGCCGAGGATGGCGTTCATCGGCGTGCGGATCTCGTGGCTCATGTTGGCCAGGAAGTCGCTCTTGGCCTGGTTGGCTGCCTCGGCGGAACGGCGCGCCACGCGGTCGGTCTCGGCCTGGCGGCGCTGCGTGATGTCGCGCGCGATGCCGACCGTGCCGGTCACGCGGCCGTCGCGGTCGCACAGCGCCGTCTTGATGGTCTCCACCAGCGCGCTGCTGCCGTCGGGGCGGACGTGCTGTTCCTCGATGCGCTTGCTGCCGTTCGACGCCATCACCTCGGCGTCGTCGAGCCGGTACGCCCGGCTGAGCTCGGGCGGATGGACGTCCAGGTCGGTCAGGCCGATCATCTGGCCGGGCTGCTCGAAGCCGAGCGTGGTGGCGAGCGCACGGTTGACCGCGAGGTAGCGGCCGTCGGCGTCCTTCACCCAGGCCAGGTCCGGGATGTTGTCGAGGAGCGTCGACATGCGGGCATTGGCGTTGCCGAGTTCCGCGGCATGCTGGGCCAGGCGCTCGCGCATGGCGTTCAGGGCCTGCACCAGCTGGTCGAGCTCGTCGTCCCGGGTCTGCGGGCGCCGCAGCTGCAGCGGCGGCGCGTCCGCCTGCGGCGTGACGCTGCCGACCGACGCGGCGATGTCCAGCAGGTGGCGCGTGGCGAGCCGGTGCACGACGAACAGGATGAACAGCGCGACCAGGAAGGTCTTGGCGGCATTGCTGAGCAGGATGACGACGGCTTGCGTCGCCAGCTCGCGGTAGATGTCCGCGAGCGTCGCCTCGATGCGCAGCACGCCGATGACCTGCGGGTTCGCGCCGCAGCAGGCGAGCGGGAACTCCTTCACCACCGTCCGGCGGGTCTGCCGCTCGCCGCGCAGCACCGTCAGCGAATGGGCGGACGAGGCCGTCTCGCGCACCTCGGCGGCGCGGATCGACGGCAGCCGCACGATGCCTTCGAGCTGTTCCTCGAGCTGCTTGGAGTCCAGCGCCCACAGGCTTTCGCTGAGGCTGCGCGAGCTGGCCTGGTCGATCTCGCCGAAGCGGCTTTCCAGGCGGGCCCGCTCGCTGCGGTAGCTCAGCGTCAGCTGCAGCACGGTGAGCAGCAGCGTGACCGCGGTGCTGAACAGCAGCACGCGGATCAGCAGCGCCATCGCGATGCCGCCGCCCGGGATCCGCGACACCGATGCCAGCCAGCCGCGGCGCCGCGGCTGTGTGTCCAACTCAGGGGCGGGATGGGTCATCGGTGAACTCGCGGGGCGCGCCGCAACAAATGGCGCACGTCTGCCGGCCGAGCATAGTCGAATGCCCGCCCGTCGGGCAGCGAATCACGGCGCCGCGCGCCCTGCGATGTTCAGCCGGACGATGAGGCGCGCGGCGCCGCCAGGGCGGCGATCGCCGCGGGCTCCAGGGCCCCCGTGTAAACCCGGAAGTCGTCGACCTTGCCTTTGAGCAGCGGGTCGCCCGCGTACTGGGACCTGCCGATCCAGCCCTCCATGCCGATGCCCAGGTCGCAGGGTGCGAAGGCCATGTCGGGCTTGCTGCCGACGGCCACGCCGTCGACGTACAGGGTCGCGCGCTTGCCGCTCAGCGTGACCGCGACATGGGTCCACGCCCCGGTGCGCAGGGCCGCATGGCCGGTGACGTTCTGCGCGACGTAGCCATGCACCGTGTCGATCGTGAACTGCACGACGCCGGCCGCATTGCGCGGCGTGAGGAACATGCTGCGGCGCGGGCCGGAGCCGACGTCGAAGACGCGCGACCAGGTCTCGGCCGCGTCGAGGAACACCCAGGCCGCGATCGTGAAGTCGCTGAGGGCGGTGAGGGCGGCGGTGGGCACGGACGGCGAACCCGCAACGTCGGCCGGCGTGCCGGCCGCCACGCTGCCGCGTGCTGCCGAGGCCGGCTGCAGCACCAGCTGGGGTGTCATCGAGACCCCCGCCTCGTTGGAGGCCGCGCTTTCGCCGGAGGCGGTGGTGGCCGTCACCACGTACCACGACGAGGCGGCGGGGGCCGGGTCCACCCAGGTCAGCGTGCCGTTCAAGCCGCTGGCCAGCACGGTGTACGGGCCACCGCTTCGGGCCGCGCGCTTGACGGTGTACGAGACCGCGTCCGGCACGCCCCACCACGACAGCTCGACCTGCGTGTCCTGCCGGTGCGCGGTCAGGCCGCTCGGGTGTGCGCCGGCGATGGGCTGGCGTGCGAAGGTCAGCGTGCCGAAGCCCAGCTGGTCGCCGTTCGAGCCGTCCCACTCGGGCCGCATCTGCAGCGCCTGCTGCCTGACGAAGGGGGCGGCGATGCCCAGCCGGCCCTCGTAGTGGTTCAGCACCAGTTCCCAGACCGGACGCCCGATCCCGAGCGCTGCCGGCGACACGCCGGTGCTGGTGCCCTGCTTGTTGCTGTAGGGCAGGTAGGGCATCGCAGGGAAGGCGCCGCCGGCATCGGTGCTGTTCGACTTGGCGACGTACTCCGCGCCGGCGAGGAAGCGGTGGTCGTCGTAGGCGTACAGGTCGTCGCCCTGGTTCCATGCCGATTCGATGAAGGCGCCCGCCAGGCCGATGCCCAGCGTGGCGTGGCCCTGGTCGCGGCCGCTTTCCTGCCATTGCCCGAGCTTGCCCGGGTGGACGTGGTAGACCGCCTGCAGGCCGGCGCCGTTGCCCTGGCCGTCGCGGTAGTAGGCCATCGCCTCGTCGTAGATGTCGCGCCGGTCGCACAGCACGCCCACGCTCAGCACGCAGGCCAGCGCGCACTGGTCCCAGTTGGCCCAGTAGTTGGTGATGACGGCGCCGTTGTGCTCCTTCAGGAAGCGGCTGGAGAGCGGGTAGAACACCGCCAGCATCATGTCCTGGAAGCGCTTGAAGTCGGCCGCGGCCCAGCCGCTGTAGCTGCGCATGATCTCGGCCGCGTTGGCGAACTGGTAGCCGTAGATGCCGGCCGCGAGGTAGCGGTCGGCGTTGCCGGTGATCGACGTCAGCGTGCCCGACCAGGCGTTGAGGAACACGACGGCCTGGTCGGCATAGCGCACGTCGCCCGAGACCTTCCAGCGCAGCGCGAGCTGGTAGCTGCGCGCGATGTCGATGTACATCTGCGCGAAGTTCGATCCGTCCCCGCCGCGGACCACCGTGGCGAGCGGGCGCGGCGAGGCGCCAAGCTGCGAGCGGCCGTTCGACGTCAGCGCGTTCCAGCCGGCGAGCCAGGGCTGCGCGCCCGCGGCGACCTGCTCGCGCATGCGGGTGAAGTCGGCTTCGGTGTGCAGCAGGCCGGGGTGGACGAAGGCCTTGGGCTGTTCCTCGGGCGGTGTCCCGGACGAGGGCTCGTCGGCGCTGGTGCCTTCGCCATTGGCGCAAGCCTGCAGGCCGACGGCGCTCAACCCGCTCAATCCCAGCAGGAAGGCGCGGCGCGAGAAAGGGAAGGGACCGGGTTGATCGTCGTGATGCATGGCCGAGCGATTGTGTGGATCGCGATGCCGGAAGACTTGACGAAACCTTGAACATTCCATGAACAGGGCGGGGCGCGTTGGTGCCGCGAGACGACCTGAAACAGAATGCAAGAAGCCCGGCCGCCCTTCGTCGAGTACGCGCTGGCGCATGCGCGCAAGCGCTGAACTCAGGCCCCGATCAGCCCGTACACCCGCTCGGGCAGCACGCGCGCGAACGCGTTCGGCGCCTCGACCGGGCCGTCGATCGCGAAGCCCGCTTCGGCGCTGTTGCGGCGATGGGTCTCGCCGGTGGGCTTGCCGTTCTTGTCGCTCAGCGTCGCGACCAGCGGATGCGGGCCGGCCGCGGCCCGGCGGATCGCCACGCCGATCTCCCCGGAATGCAGCCGCACCAGGCTGCCGGGCGGGTACACCCCCAGGGTCTTCACCATCGCCATCGCCAGCGGGGCCCCGGCGCTCTGCTGGAACAACTGGCGGATCGCCAGGTGCGGCGTGATCGGCGGCCGGTTCGAACGCGCGCTGATCTTGGCCATGAACACGTCCGCGGCGCGCAGCAGCTGCGCTTCGGCGTTCACATCCCCTTCGCCGCGCGGGTAGCCGCCACCCCCCACGTGTTCATGGTGGTCCGCGACGGCGGCCAGCCAGACCTCGTCGGCCACGCCGGCCGCACGCAGCATCGACACCGTCGCCTGCGGGTGCGCGCGGACCTGCTCGAGCTGCTTCTTCGTCGGCGGCGTGTCCTGCTCGGCCATCGTGGCCTGCAGGTCCAGCATCGACAGGTTCATCGTCAACGCGGCGCACGTGACCGACGCGCAGCGATCGGGATCCCAGGCCAGCGAGCGCGCGGTCAGCAGCACCAGCACCGCGGACTGGATCGAATGCTTCACCGGGTACAGCGCGAAGCGGCGGTCTTCCTGCCGCACGCACAGGAACAAGGCCACGTCCGGGTCGCGGTCGACCAGGGCCAGCAAGGCCGCGAAGAAGGCCGGCACCGCGGTGCCCGGCTCCTCCTTCTTGGCGATGGCGCGCGCCAGCCTTTCGAATTGATGCAGCAGCCGTTCCCAGCGATCGAAGAGCGACAGCGGTGCCGCCTGCAGTGCCGCCTTGGCGGCGGCGGCGCGCGCCTGGCGGGTGGCTTCGACGAGCGGCCGCTCGGCCCAGGCGCCGCGCTCGATCAGGCCTTCGAGCTGGCCTTCGTCGTGCAGCATCTGCCCGGCGTTCAGCAGCAGCCGCGCATGCTCGTCGAGCACCCTGAACGGGAGCTCCTGCCCGACGTGCAGCAGGTCTCGCACTTGCGTCAGCGGTATGCGATCCGAGGCGGAGGTCATGGGGGTGCCCTTCGGTCCCGAGTGTGGGGCCGCCGTGCCTGCAAGTCCAGCGATTGCGGCGCGTGCTGCGGGTGCGGATCCGCCAGCCACGCGGCCAGGAAATCGAGCATCGTGCGCAAGGTGGCCGACATCTGCGAGCGCGAAGCGAAGACAGCGTGGATGCCCAGCGTCTGCGGCTGCACGCCGGGCAGCAGTGCCACCAGGCGGCCGTCGGCGATCAGCGGTGCCGCGGAGAAGACCGGCTGCAGCACAATGCCCGCGCCTTCCTCCGCGGCGCGCAGCAGCACCACCGAATCGTCGGCGCTGAGCTTGCCGCTCACCGGCACGCTGACCGGCGCGCCGTCGCGCGTGAACTCCCACAGGCTCTTGCCGAAGTACGAGTACGTCAGGCAGTTGTGGCGGGCCAGGTCTTCGACGCGCAGCGGCGTGCCGTGCGATCGAAGGTAGTCCGGCGCTGCGCAGACGACCGATTCGCAGCGGCCCACGACGCGCGCGATCAGGTTGGGATCGAGCTGGTTGGTGATGCGAAGCGCCAGGTCGATGCGCTCGCTGACCAGGTCGACCGCGCGGTTGCCGATCTGCAGGTCCACCGCCGCGAGCGGGTGCCGGCGCAGGTAGGCGGCCACCGCCGGCACCAGCGTGGCCTGCGCCAGCGATTGCGAACAGGCGATGCGCAGCATGCCGCGCGGCTCCTCGGCTTCGGAGTCGCCCGCCAGCGGCACCAGTCGGGCCACGTCCAGCATCTGCCGGCAACGCTGCAGCGTGGCCTCGCCCGCGGCGGTGAGGCCCAGCCGCCGGGTCGTGCGGTGCAGCAGGCGCGCCCCGGCCCATTGCTCCATCTGCGCGAGGTAGCGGGTGACCATCGCGCGCGACATGTCCAGCGCGCCGGCCGCGCCGATGAGGCTGCCGCGCTCGTTGATGGCGACGAACACCTGGGCGGCAAGGAGACGGTCCATTATTTGATCGATGGAAGAAACAAACAGTTGAGAAGAAGGCTGTTTTTCGTGCGATCCATGCAGCATATCCTCGCCGGCTCACCCCATCCAAGGAAACCTGCCATGTACCGTCGCCTGCTTCTCACCCTCGGTGCCGCCATCACCCTGCTCGCCACGGCGACGGGGGCGGCGGCTGCACCATCGCTCTCGGTCGAGGTCTACAACCCCGCAGGGAAGTCGATGTTCCCGGTCAGCTCCGAGATCGTCAGCGGCCCGTCCGAGGTCGTGCTGATCGACGCCCAGTTCCAGCGCAACGATGCGCAGGCGCTGGTCGACAGGATCAAGGCGACGGGCAGGAAGCTCACCACCGTCTACATCAGCCACAGCGATCCCGACTACTACTTCGGGCTCGACCTGATCCAGGCCGCCTTCCCGGACGCGAAGATCGTGGCCACCGCGCCCACCGTCGCGGCGATCAAGGCGACGATGGACGGCAAGCTCGCCTACTGGGGGCCGGTGCTGAAGGAGAACGCACCGAAGCAGCTGGTGCTGCCGCAGGTGCTGAAGGGCGAGAGCCTGGCCGTCGATGGCCAGGTCTTGCAGGTCAAGGGGCTGCACGGCGCGAGCCCGGAACGCAGCGTCGTGTGGATCCCGTCGCTGAAAATGGTGGTGGGTGGCGTCGTGGTGTCCAGCGGATCGCATGTGTGGATCGCCGACACGCAGACGCCGGCCTCGCGCAGGAACTGGCTGGCCGCACTGAAGGACATCGAGGCGCTGAAGCCGCGCCGCGTGGTGCCGGGCCACTTCGCCGGAGAGGAGCCGAAGGGGCTGGACGCCGTCAAGTTCACGGCCGGCTACCTGAAGGTCTTCGAGGCCGAGGCGGCCAAGGCACGCAACTCGGCCGAGCTGGTCGACGCGATGAAGAAGGCCTACCCGCAGTTCACCGATCTCGGCGGCCTGGAGCTCAGCGCCAAGGTGATCAAGGGCGAGATGAAGTGGCCGCAGTGAGTCATCCGGGCCCGTCGACCCGGTGTCGCCGCATTGCGCGCCACAGCGCCAGGTCGTAGGCGATCTTGAGGGCACCGCAGGCCACCAGCGGCAGCGAGATCCAGCCCGCGGCGAACAGCGCGCCGCTCAGCGTCGGGCTCAGTGCCGCGGCGAGGCTGCGCGGCACCGCGGTGAAACTCGCGGCGGCGCTGCGTTCGGCCGGCGTCACCACGGCCATCACGAAGGCGGTGCGCGTGGGCACGTCCATCTGCGACAAGGCACTGCGCACGAACAGCAGCGCCAGCGCGACCGGCAGGCTGGGCGCCCAGGCGGCGAGCACCAGGCAGACGTTGGCCGGCAGGTGCGTGAAGACCATCGTGTTGAGCAGCCCGATGCGTTCGGCGACTTTCGGTGCTGCCAGCTGCGACGCGGCGCTCAGCAGCCCGGCCCAGAAGAAGTACGCGCCGGCCTGGGCCAGCGACAGGCCGAAGCGCTCGAACAGCCACAGCGACAGCAGCGAATTCACCACCAGGCCGCCGGCAAAGGCATCGACGCTGAACAGCGCCGCCAGGCGCACCACCACGCCGCGCGAGGGCCCGAGCGGTGTCACCTCGTGCCGGCCCTGCGCTTCATCCGGCGAGGGCATGCGCCGGTAGAGCCAGAACACGATCCCGCCCAGCAGCGCGTAGACGACGAACATGCCGCGCAACGCCGCCAGGCGCGAGATGCCGCCGTCGCGTGCCAGCCAGTCCGGCAGGCCGGCGGCGAGCGCGCCCAGCGCGGCGCAGAAGGCACCCGTCACGCTGTAGCGGGCGAACAGCGCCGTGCGGGCGCTGCCTTGGGCCGCACCGGCCAGCCGGGCGTGCTCCAGCGGCAGGAACACGCTGACGTCGCCCGAACTCGGGTTCAGCGTGCCGACGAACGCGACGACGAGCAGCGGCCAGAACGACGACAAGCCCGCAAAACCCAGGCCGGTGGCCGCCATCAGCAGCGCCGCGCCGCGCAGCAGGCGATGCGATGCGAAGCGGTGGCCCCAGGCGCCGATGGCGAGCGTTGCGAGGGCCGAGCCGAGCATCGTCGCGGTGCTGACGATGCCCACCTGCAGCGTGCCCAGGCCGATTGCCAGCAGGTAGGCCGGCAGCAGCACGGCCATGTAGCCATCGCCGAGCGCCCGCAGCGCGCGCGCCGCGAGCAGCGGCCCGGCCTGCGGCGCCACACCGGCGGGCAGCAGCAGGCGCGACAGCGATGTCCTCGGGGTCGGTGGCATGCCCGCATTGTTCTCGAGGCGACCGTGCTTGTGCGCCTGTCGGCGGCAGCTTCCGGCTCGCGCCGGCGGGCTCAGGACGCCTCGAAACCCAGCTCGCGCTGCAGCCAGGCCGTCGCCGCATCGGCGCCCAGGCGGAAGCCCGCCTCGACGCGCTTGCGGGCGCATTCGGTGCCGTCGGCGTCGCGCGCGCTCAGCATCGCATAGGGCTCGTCTTCGTCCGGCACGATGTCGAGCGAGACGACGAAGCTGCCGGCCGGCGTCATGACCGACACCTGCTTGTGCAGCCGTGCCTGCAGCTGCTGCTCGTGGCGGCGCCGCACCTCGTAGGCGGTCTTCACCAGCGTGTGGAACGACGGGGCATCCATCGGCTTCGGGTTCTTCTTGTCGCGGCCCATCGTCCACGGGCCGATCAGCGCCGGCTCGGCCTCGCCGCGCAGCGTCATCGCGACGGCCCAGCCGTCGTCGTCCTCGTTCTTGATCACCTGCGCGATCCAGGTCTCGTCTTCCCAGTGGCGGGGTTCCTGGATGAGCTCGGGGGAGTCGAGGGCGGTGTCGGTCATGGCAGGTCGGGCAAGTGGCGATGATGCGCGATGGTACTGTATGGGCATACAGTTGTCATGCATTGGCCGGGAACGCGGCTTGCCCGACACGGGGATACCGCTGCAGGAGACTCTCGATGAGCAACGCCTTGTTCGCATTCGACGATCCCGAAGACGGCCGGCGCGCCGCCGACCGCCTGCGCGCGAAAGGCCTGCCGGCCGTCGAACTGCACACGCGCGGCGACGGGCCGCACCACGCGATCGCGTCCGAGGCCGACGAGCTGGTGACCGGGGGCCTGGTTGGCAACCTGCTCGAGCTGTTCCAGGGTGTCTTCGAATGGGGCGACTCGCCGCACGATGCCGCCGCCTATGCCGAGACGGTGCGCCGCGGTGGCGCGGTGGTCAGCGTGGTGGCCGCCACCGATGTGCAGTGCGACACCGCCGACGACGTGGCCGAGCAGGAAGGCTGCCGTCGGCGCACCGGTTGGAGCGACACGCCGGTGCGGCTCTGAACTCAGCCGCGCGCCGCTTCGCCGACGAGCCAGGCCCGCCAGGTCTTCATCGCCGGCGTCTCGGCCTTCGACTTCAGCCGCGTCAGCCAGTAGCGCCCGGTCGACACGCCGAGCGCGAACGGCTGCAGCAGCCGCTCGGTGCGCAGCTCTTCGCCGAACATCGCCGGCGGCAGCAGCGCCACGCCGATGCCTTGGGCGGCCGCTGCCGCCATCGTGATCGACGAATCGAACACCGGCCCGCGCAGCAGCGGCGCCGGCAGCCCGGCGGCGGCGCACCAGCGCGTCCACTCGTCGGCGCGGTACGAGCGCAGCAGCGTCTCGTGCGCCAGGTCGGCCGGCGTGCGCAGCCGGCGCGCGATGGCCGGCGCGCACACCGGCGACAGCGGTGCCTGCAGCAAGGGCTCGGCCGCGGTGCCGTGCCAGGCGCCGTCGCCGAAGCGGATCGCGCAGTCCAGCCCTTCGGCGGCCAGGTCGACGCGGTTGTTGTTCGTCAGCAGCCGCAGGTCGATGAACGGGTGGTCGCGCCGGAAGGCGGCCAGCCGCGGCAGCAGCCAGCCGACCGCGAAGGTGCCGACCACCGCCACCGTCAGCACCTGGCGCTGCAGCCCGCCCTCGAACTGCTCCAGCACCGCGTGCATGCGCTCGAAGCTGTCGCTCAGCAGCGGCAGCAGCGCCGCACCTTCGTCGGTCAGCGCCAGCCCGCGCGGCAGGCGGCGGAACAGCGGCGCGCCCAGGCGTTCCTCGAGGTTCCTGACCTGCGCGCTGACGGCGTTCTGCGTCACGCACAGCTCCAGCGCGGCACGCGTGAAGCTGAGGTGCCGCGCCGACACCTCGAACGCGCGCAGGGCGTTCAGCGGCAATTTCAACGGCGATGGCATGCCCCGGATTATCTGGGGTCTCGCCCCCGAAATCAGCGTTTGAGCCGGGCCGGCATGGTGGCTATCGTGCGCGCTCCGCTTTCATCGACACGAGGAATCCACCCATGCAAAGAAGACAGTTCAATGCCGCGGTCGCACTGGCCCTGGCCGGCGCATCGACCCAGAAAAGCTTTGGCCAGGCGAGCGGACCGGCCCGTTGGGCGGCGATCGAGGCCGCCGTCGGCGGCCGGCTCGGCGTGGCGCTGCTCGACACGACAAGCGCCAGCGTCGTCGGCCATCGCCTCGACGAACGCTTCCCGATGTGCAGCACCTTCAAGTGGCTCGTGGCCTCGCTGGTGCTGCAGCGCGTCGATGCCGGCAGCGAGCGGCTGGACCGCCGCATCGTCTACGGCCGCGAGGTGTTGATCAGCCACTCGCCGGTCACCGAGAAGCACGTCGGCGGCGAGGGCCTGACGGTGGGCGAACTGTGCGAGGCCGCGGTCACCGTCAGCGACAACGCGGCCGCCAACCTGCTGCTGAAGAGCTTCGGCGGCCCGGCGGCCATCACGCGCCATGCGCGCGCGCTGGGCGACACACAGACGCGGCTGGACCGCACCGAGCCCGGGCTGAACGAGGCGCGGCCGGGGGATCCGCGCGACACGACGACGCCACGCGCGATGGCCACAGCGCTGCGCAGTGCGGCCCTGGGCCCGGCGCTGTCCGAGCCCGGCCGGGCCCAGCTGGTGCAGTGGCTGCTGGCCGCGACCACCGGCTTCGACCGGCTGCGCGCCGGCTTTCCGGACGACTGGCGCGTGGCCGACAAGACCGGCACCGGCGAGCGCGGCACCAGCAACCACGTCGCGGTGGTGTGGCCGCCGAAGCGCGCGCCGCTGGTGGTGGCGGCCTACCTGACCGGGTCGGACGCGGATGCCGGCCGGCGCAATGCGGCGCTGGCCGACGTGGGCCGGGAAGTGGCCAGGCAGGTGGCGGCCGGTGCCGCGGCCAGCAGCGCGCCGATCGCCTCCGGCGCCACCGGCCGGCTGTAAAGATAGCCCTGCGCGAAGTCGCAGCCCTGCGCGGCCAGGAAGTCGCGCTGCGCCACGGTCTCGATGCCCTCGGCCACCACGCACAGCGACAGGCTGTGGGCCATCGAGATGATGGCCGACGCGATGGCCGCGTCGTCGCTGCTGTCGGGCAGGTCCTTCACGAAGGCGCGGTCGATCTTCAGCTTGCCGATCGGCAGCCGCTTCAGGTAGGCCAGCGACGACAGCCCGGTGCCGAAATCGTCCACCGCCACCTGGATGCCCAGCGCGCGCACCGCTTCGAGCTGCGCGACGTTGCTGGCCAGGTCTTCGATCATCGAGTGCTCGGTCAGCTCGATCTGCAGCGAGCGCGGGTCGGCGCCGGAGGCCTCGAGGGCCGCGGCGATCTGCGCCTGGATGCCGCGCCGGATCTGCAGCGCCGACACGTTGACCGCGACGTGCACACCGTGCCCGGCATCGTTCCAGGCCTTGACCTGGCGGCACGCGGCATGCAGCACCCATTGCCCGATGTCGACGATCAGCCCGCTCGTCTCGGCGATCGGGATGAACTCCACCGGCGAGACCATGCCCAGCTGCGGATGCTCCCAGCGCAACAGCGCCTCGACACCGACCATCCGCTGCGTCGCGAGCTCGACGATCGGCTGGTACAGCAGGCGCAGCTGGTTGCGCGCCACCGCCTCGCGCAGCTCGGATTCGATGCGCATGCGGTGCGCCGCGTCGTGGTGCATGTCCTGGCGGAACACCGCGAAGGTGTTCTTGCCCAGGCGCTTGGCCTCGTACATCGCGGTGTCCGCGGCCAGCACCAGGCCGGCGGCATCGGCCGCATGGTGCGGGTACAGCGCGATGCCGGCACTGCCGCGCACGCGCAGCTGCTGCGCACCGACGGCCAACGGCTCGTCGAGGGCGCGCATCGCGGCGCGTGCCAGCGCCTGCAGCTGCAGCGGATCGCCGATGCGCGGCGACAGGATCACGAACTCGTCGCCGCCGAAGCGGAAGGCCACGTCGGTCGGCCGCATGAAGCGCGTGAGCCGCTCGGCCAGCGTGCGCAGCAGCTCGTCGCCCGCGCCGTGGCCCCAGGTGTCGTTGACGACCTTGAAGTCGTCCAGGTCGAGCAGCAGCAGCGCGAAGCCTTCGCTGGACCGCCCCACCGTGCCGATCAGGCGCTGGATCTGCTCGTTGGCCGCATGGCGGTTCGGCAGGCCGCTGACCGGGTCGTAGTAGGCCAGGTAGTCGAGCCGCTTCTCGGTGCGGTCGATCTGCCGCCGGATGCCGACCGCGAGCGCGAAGGCGAGCGCGAACGACACCAGGCTCACCACCAGCGTGATCGCGGCGAACGCGGCCACGCGCTCGTACAGCGGCACCAGGCTGGCCATCAGGTGCACGTGGCCGACCACGCGCTCGCCTTCGCGCACCGGCACGCGCACGTGCAGGTGGCTGGCGGCGAAGCGGTGGCCCTCGTCCTGCAGCATCGGCGGCGGATCGGCGCGCTGCGTGCGCAGGCCGAGCGCGGCCCAGGTGGCCACGGCGCGGCCCTTCAGGTCGTACAGGTCGGCACGCTCGATGCTGGTCGAGGCCTGCAGGCCGGACAGCGTCTGCGCCGCCGCCGCGCTGTCGCCGAACAGCACCGCGGCCGAGCTGTTGTCGGCGGCGATGCGCGCCTGCGCGGTGACGTCGTCGACCATCGCGGCGCGCAGCGAGAAATACACATAGGTGTCGAAGCTCAGGCCGGACACCAGCAGCGCCGCGCACACGCTGAGCGCGACGGCGCGCATCAGCCGATGGCCGAGCTGCGGCCCGCTGTGCACGCGGAACGGGTCGCGGCGGCGTTCGGCGTCGTTCATTCGGTCACCGTGCGTGCCAGGCGCAGCAGCTTCGAGCTCAGCTGCAGCCGCGCCTGGCGGGCGACGCCGAGGTTGACGTCGAACACCACCCGCGTGCCGGCGCGGTGCAGCACCACCGCGGCCACGGCGGCCGGGGCCGCGTCGCCATCGGCGATCAGCAGCAGGCCGGGGGCGATGCGCGTCGGCACGGCCGCGGCATCGTCCAGCACGGCCGCATGGCAGGGCGTGCCGCTGGCCGGCAGCTCGCGCACGTCCAGCCGCAGGCTGCGCACGATGCGGCCTTCCAGCGACTTCAGCGCCGGCTGCAGCGGGCTGGCCCGGCCGACGCACAAGCCGAGCGACGTGGCGCCGGGCGGCAGCACGTCGGCCGGCCACTCGACGAACAGCAACAGGTTGAAGACGATCGCGGCCTTCAGCTCCTGCTCCTCGACGGCGGCCGCCGGCATGCAGGCCAGCGCCAGCAGCCACGGCAGGACAGCGGATCTCCAGCGCATCGGTTCAGAACTTCCACTCGAACGCGAGCCGCAGGCTGCGTCCGTCCTGCGGGGCCACCGGCTGCAGCACCGAATCGCCGCCCGGATCGTCGGGCCGGCGGTTGAACAGGTCGTACGCGCTCAGCGATACCCGGCCGCGCTCGGCCGCCCAGGCATGCGACAGCGTCAGCTGCGTGACGCCGTAGCCCGGGACCTCGCCGCGCCGGCTCACGAGCACCGTCTGCACCCCGGCGGTCCAGGCGGGCGCGACGGGGGCGACCAGCACCAGCTTGCCCAGGCGCGAGGCGGTGCGCGACGCGAGGTCCAGCCCCGAGGTGTCGCGCACCTGCTGCAGGCTGTAGTTGGCGCGCAGGCGCACGCCGTTGCGGAACGCCTGCTCGGCCTCGAGTTCCAGCCCGCGCGTGCGCAGCGCGCCGGCGTTGTTGTAGACGAGCAGGTTGTCCGACGGGTCGAGCGCCTGCACCAGCAGCCGGTCGGCGCGCGTCTCGTGCAGCGACAGCGTCCAGCGCGTCGAGGCCGACGGGCGGTATTCCAGCACCGCTTCGTTGCCGCGCACCGATTCGTTCTGCAAGGCCGGGTTGCCCTTGTAGCCGACGGTGCCGGCGATCGCGTAGTACGACTCGTAGGCGTTGGGTGCGCGGAAGGCGCGGCCGTGCATCAGCTTCAGCACCAGGTCGCCGCTCGGGCGCGCCACCAGGGCCAGGCGCGGGCTCCATTGCGTGAACGTGGTGTCGCCGGCATTGCGGTCGAAGCGCAGGCCGGTGGTCAGCGAGACCGCCGGCGCGAGCGCCCACTGGTCCTCGGCGAACACCGACTGGCGGGTGCTGCGGCGGTGGTCGTCCAGGTAGACCGCCGGTGCCGGATCGACGTCGGCGTTGGACTGGTCGCGCCGCGGCGAGACCTGCAGGTCGGCGCCCAGCACCAGCGCGTGGTCGTCGATGCGGTTGACGAGCCAGTTGGTCTCGACGCCCCACCAGCGCGACTCGGCGCGGTCCTGGTTCAGCGTGACCGGCGGGTAGTCGACGACGAAATCGCCGCGGAACGCATAGCTGCCGGCATAGGCCCGCAGCTTCAGCTGGTCGCCGCTGTCCAGCCGGTGGGCCAGCGATGCGTCGGCCAGCGTGTAGGTGTCGCGGTACAGGTTGCCGGGATCGCCGAACACCGCGCCGGCGAATGCGCTCAGGCCCTTGATGCGGTCGGACCAGACCAACGAGGCGTTCAGCTCGCCCTGCTGGTATTTCAGGTAGACGCGGTCGCCGCGTTCGTGGTCGGTGTCGTGGCTGGTTCCGGACGGGTAGCCGGCGTCGGTGCCGGCCATGCGCCGCGTGCTCGCCGACAGCAGCAGCGCGCCGTCGCTGCCGACGCGTTGCCGGCCGGTCAGCCGCAGTTCGCGTTCGGCTCCGTGGCCGAGCGCGACCGCCAGCTCGCCGCCCGGCGCCCCGGCCGCGCGGCGCGTGACCACGTTGACGACGCCGAACAGCGCGTTGCCGCCATGCACCGCCGAGCCCTGGCCGGGCACGAACTCGACGCGCTCGACCAGCGCCAGGTCGAGCGGGAACTCGCTGCCGACGGCAGCCTGGTCGAACACCGTGTCGTTGACGCGGTTGCCGTCGATCAGCAGCAGGATGCGGGTGTTGTAGTCGCCGGCCGGGGCGACGCCGCGCACGCTGACGTAGGCGTAGGTGCGGTCCGACGACACCAGCAGGCCGCGCACCGACTGCAGCACCTCGCCGAGCGTGCGGTAGCCGAGCGCGCGGATCTCGTCGGCCGAGACGACGGTGGCCGACGAGGCCGACTGGCTCAGGCGCGACGGCATCTTCGACGCGCCGGAGACCTCCAGGTCGAGCAACTGGTCGAGCGGGATCGAGGCCAGGTCCTGCGCCGCACTGCAGGTGGCGGCAAAGGCGAGCAGCGCGGCAAGGCCGATCGGCGGGCGCGAAGCGGAACGGCGTTTCACGGTCTGTCAGATGTGCAAAGAGCACCGCCCGCGACATGCGGGCGGCGCTCTTGCACTTATCGGCCCCGGGCTCCCGCGCTTGAGCGCAGGCCGGGCGGACAGGCGTACCGCCGGGCTACCAGCCCACCGTGACGATCATGCCGCGCGGGTTCGGGTGCTCCAGCAGCGTGCTCTTGCTGCGCACGTCGTCGTAGGCGAAGCCGTAGGCCAGGCCGTCGATGCTGTGGTCATGCCAGAACTTCGCGTAGTAGTTGGCAGGTCCCGCCGGGTAGTAGGCGGCCGAGTTGCTCCACTGCGACGGGTCGACGCTGATCAGCAGGTGGCGGTTGAAGGCGGCGGCGATCTGCGCCTGCACCACCAGCTCCTGCGAGTTGCCGCTGGCCAGGTTGCCCGAGGCCTCGAGGATGCCCTGCGTGGTCGGCTTGCCGCGGATGTAGAGGTTCTGCGGGCCGCCGTCCTTCGAGAACACGAAGTCGTTGCCGATCACGCGGCCGCGGAAGGTGCCGGCCTCGGCGCTGAAGACGAGGTCGGTGCCGGCGTAGCGGCTCCAGACCTGGTCGACGTAGGACTGGAAGTAGTTGCCCTGCGCGCGGCCGGCGCCGAACACCGACTTGGCCGGCGCGATGATGCGGTAGGGCCGTTGCACCAGGGCGCGGAATTCGGCCTGCGGCAGCGCCTCGAAGTCGGCGAAGATCTGCGCACGCGACTGGTTCTCGCCGAGCGTGCGGTCGTAGCCGTCCTTGCCGAGCAGGCGCGTCTTCAGCGGGAAGCCGAACTGGTCCACGCGCGTGGTGTTGCCGTGGTAGCCGCTGTTGTCGACGGTGAACTCGATCCATTCGAAGTTCACGTCCTGGTTCGGGTCGCCGGGGTTGTTCAGGTCGGGGCCGGCGAAACCCAGGCGGCCGTCGCCGGCGGTGTTGATCTTGATGAACATCGGCGAGCCGAGGCTGATGAACATGCGGCCCGAATCGATCTTCGGGATCGACACCCAGCCGGCGTCGCTCAGCTTGTTGAAGTAGTTCGCGTAGTTCTGGCCGTTCTTGACCACGCGGTTGCCGGCGTCGTTGTCGGCCAGCGCCGACGGGATCAGCCGGCCGCTGCTGTCGACGTGCGACAGCACGCGCGTCACCGGGTCGTAGCCGATGATGGACCAGTACACCTGCGAATCGGCGAACGCGCCGTTGGTGGCGTTGACCAGCTTGATCGTCATCACGCCGTTGCCCACCGGCAGGTCGACGCCGCCGCCGCCCTGGCGCACGCGGAACGACGACGCGATGTCGTTGAAGTTGACGCCGACCAGGTTGGGCGTGTCGGCACCGAGCGCCAGCGAGCGGCCGCCGAAGTTGATGTCGTCGAACAGGTCGACCTGGTAGCCGCTCCTGACCTTGACCGACGAGATGCGGTCGTTCCAGGTGCTGCCGACCCAGGCGTTGTCGGCATCGGCGCAGAACGATGCGCCCTGGTAGTCGACGTGCTCGAAGAAGCAGATCGCACCGCTGGCCGGCGGCGGCGTGGTGCCGCCGCCGATGGTCGCGCTGTAGCGCGGCGTGTCGTAGGCGGGTGCGCCGTTGTTGTAGGTGAAGAAGTAGCTCAGCGTGTTGCCGGCGGCCAGGCCGGTGACGGGCTGCTCGTGGCGGGCCGCGCCGCTGTTGTACGGCATGCGCAGGTTCTGCTGCGGGCCGCCGTTGACCTGGTAGTGCACATCGACCCAGGTGGTCGCGACGCTGGACTTGAACCAGATCGTCGCGTTGCTGCCCGAACTGGTCACGCCCTGCGTGAAGTCGGCCGCCGCCGCCGGTGCGGCGAACAAGGCCGTCGCCGCCAGTGCGGCCAGCAGCCATCCCCAGAATCCCTTGCCGATGCGCATCATCCCTGCTCCCTCGTGTGGTCGCCGGCCGCGCCGGACGTTCGGGGGCGATTCTGGGAGGGCGCCCGCCGCTGCGCCCGGGCGGCTTGCAACAAAGTGCGAAAGCGCTTTCAAGGCGGGCGTGCCGGCATGGCATGCCGTGGGCCACAGGTATCCGGTTGGTCCTGTCGGGGATCGCAGGGGCATCCATCGCGGGCTACATCCCGTTGCAACCCCGATCCCGGGGCAGAATCCGCTCCTCTTTGGAGGAATCCCGCATGACCCCACCCCAGCCTTCCCCCGTGGTGCTCGTGGCCGGCGGCACCGGCGCGCTCGGCGGCGCCGTGACGCAGGCCTTCGTCGATGCCGGCGCGACCGTGCTGGTGAGCTACCGGCAGCGCCGTTCGTTCGACGAGCTGCAGAAACAGCTGCGTGCCGGCGCCGTGCCGGTGCAGGGCATCGAGCTCGATGCGACCGACGAGGCGGCCGTGCGCGCGAGCGTCGCGCAGATCCTGGCACGCCATGGCCGGCTCGACGCGATGGTCAACGCGATCGGCGGCTGGGCTGGTGGCATGCCGTTGTGGCAGCAGGATGCGGCCGCCTTCGACCAGATGATCGACATGAACCTGCGCGCCACGCATGCGCTGCTGCGCGCGGTGGTGCCGGCGATGCAGGCGCGCGGCGCGGGCTCGCTGGTCAACGTGGCGGCGATGGCGGGTGTCGCGCCGGCGGCCGGCGCGGCCGTCTACGCGGCCTCGAAGGCCGCCGTGCTGGCCTTGATGGCCGCGCTGGCCGAAGAACTGCGCGGCAGCGGCGTGCGCGCCAACTCGGTGCTGCCCGGCACGATCGACACGCCGGCCAACCGTGCGGCGATGCCGAAGGCCGATTTCGGCCAGTGGACCTCGCCGCACGACATCGCGCGCGTCATCGTCTTCCTGTGCAGCGACGCGGCCCGCGCCATCCACGGCGCGGCCATCCCGGTGCGCGGCGGCGCCTGATCAGCCGGTGCGCCGGTTGCGCTGGATCCAGGCCTCGAACTTCTGCAGCACTGCCGCAGGTAGTGGTTGCTGCCGAAGCCGCCGATCGCACCCGGCGAGCAGCTGACCGCGTCGGCGCGCGCCACGCACTCGCGGAACGCCTTCCACGGGGCCGGCACGCCGGCCTCGCCGTCCTCGTTGTGCAGCAGGATCTCCTCGAAGTGAGTTCAAGGGGCTGATTGTTCTCCTTTCAGCAATGATCAATTCGCCAAACCGCCATCGATCAATCCAGGGTTAACCACTAGAGTTCACCCCATCGATGCTTTGTCTCCCCAGACGACCCGTCGAGTTCGAACGAGCCGGACACGCGAAGCAAGCGTGGCGACCCGCAAGAAACCCAGCCCCATTGCCACCATTGCTCAAGGAACTCATCATGAACAGCAAGCTTCTCATCGCCGCCTCCCTCGCCCTTGCCGCCGCCTCCGGCGCGGTGTTCGCCGACACCGGTTCGTCGTACGCCGAAAGAATGCGCCTGATCGGCCGCACCGCCCAAGCCGGCGAACAAGCCCCGGCCCAGTATGTGGACAGCAACAGCGGCAAGCTGCTGAGCGCCGCCGAACAGCGCCAGCAACACGCGGCCCGCATGGCCCTGATCGGCCGCACCGCCGCCTACGGCGAAACCTCGGTCACCCCGGCGGACAGCACCTTCGCCGGCAGCGCGCAGCAGCAGTTCGAGCAGCGCATGAAGCTGATCGGCCGCACCGTGCAGCAAGGCGAACTGGCCGGTTACAACGTCGAGACCAGCAACCGCCTGAGCGCGCAACGCGCCGCGACGCACAACGCGCAGTAAGTCCCACCGGGGCGGGAGATGTTCACATTGGCTGACATCTGCCCGCTTCAGGCGCGTGCATGGGCCGTCGATACCGCGATGAGTACGCTGGAAGTGGCTTCCGCCACGGCGTACCGCGGACGACGGCCATGGCATTCCTCGGAAATTTCACGATCGGCAAGCGACTCGGCACCGGTTTCCTGATCACGATCGCGGTGGCGGTGGCCATGGCCTTGTCGGCCCGGCAGCAGATGGCCACCATCAGCCAGCAGGTGGGCGACCTGACCCAGCACGAGATGGCCAAGGTGCTGCAGCTGTCGCAGATGAAGGACAACCAGAACGTCGTCGCGCGCGGCGTGCGCAACATCGTGCTGCTGTCCGACGCGGCGGCGATGCAGGCCGAGAAGAAGCGCATCGACGAGATGCGCGCGAAGAACGCCGAGATCATCGCCGCCCTCGACGCCAGCCTGCGCAGCAGCGCCGGCCGCGAGCTGCTGAAGGCGGTGTCGGCCACGCTGCCGCCGTACGAGCAGGCCCTCGACAAGGCGATCGCGCTCGGCCTGGGCGACGACGATGCCGCCGCGACCACGATGCTGCTGACCGAGGTGCGGCCGGTGCAGAACGCCTACTTCAAGGCGGTCGATGCGCTGGTCGAATCGCAGCAGCAGGAGATGCGCCGGGTGGCGAGCGACATCCAGGGCGCCGCGCGTGCCGACAGCGTGCTGATGCTCGGCCTGGCCGGCCTCGCGGCGCTGTTCGGCGCGGCCATCGCCTGGGCCGTCACGCGCTCCATCGTGCGCCCGCTGAAGCAGGCCGCCGCGGTCGCCGACCAGGTCAGCGAAGGCGACCTGACGGCGTCGGTGAAGGTCGAATCCAGCGACGAGACCGGCCAGCTGCTCGGTGCGCTGCAGCGCATGCGCAACAGCCTGGTGCAGATCGTCGGCAGCGTGCGCGGCAATGCCGAGAGCGTCGCGACCGCCAGCGCGCAGATCGCGCAGGGCAACCTCGACCTGAGCCAGCGCACCGAAGAGCAGGCGAGCGCATTGCAGCAGACCGCGGCGACGATGGAGGAGCTGAGCTCCACGGTGCGCAGCAACGCCGACAACGCGCGCCAGGCCAACCAGCTGGCGCTCAGCGCCGCGAGCGCCGCCCAGGATGGCGGCCAGGTGGTGGGCCGCGTGGTCGACACCATGCGCGGCATCAACGACTCGTCGAAGAAGATCGTCGACATCATCGGCGTGATCGACGGCATCGCGTTCCAGACCAACATCCTCGCGCTCAATGCGGCCGTCGAGGCGGCGCGTGCCGGCGAGCAGGGCCGCGGCTTCGCGGTGGTCGCGAGCGAGGTGCGCAGCCTGGCCCAGCGCAGCGCGCAGGCGGCGCGCGAGATCAAGTCGCTCATCGGCCACAGCGTGCAGCAAGTGGAGCAGGGCACGGTGCTGGTCGACCAGGCCGGGCACTCGATGCAGCAGATCGTCGCGGCGATCGGACGCGTCAGCGACATCGTCGGCGAGATCAGCGCCGCGGCGGTCGAGCAGAGTTCGGGCGTCACGCAAGTCGGCGACGCGGTGTCGCAGATGGACCAGACCACGCAGCAGAACGCCGCGCTGGTCGAAGAGGGCGCCGCGGCGGCCGAGAGCCTGAGGCAGCAGGCGCGGATGCTGGTGGAGGCGGTGGCGGTGTTCAAGCTGCGCGGGGACGCGCTGGCGCCCGCCTGAGCGGCCGCTCTAGGAGACGCGCACGGTCAGCGCCTGCACCGCGCTGCTGGCCGTGTCCAGGTGCCACAGCCGGCCGGCCTGGTCGAACAACAGCACGTGCCCCGCCTGCAACCGGCCGCGCGGCAGCGACGCGCGCGGCCAGTCCGCCACGCCGGCATGCAGCCGTGCGGTGCCCAGCGACACCAGCTGCCAGTGCGTGGACGCATCGTCGCTCAGCGGCGCCAGCAGCCAGCCACCGGCCGTGCTGGCCGGTTCGTCCAGCCGCACGCCGTTCCACGGCGGCAGCGGGATCGAGCCCGTGCGGCCATGCAGGTTGAAGCCGAACGTGGGCGTGCCGGCCTCGTCCTGCACCCACAACTCGACGACGCCGCCGTTGCCGTGCAGCAGCTGCCGGGCACCCGGCACCGTCCGCGCCGGGATCGCTTCGCCGCGCGCGCCGAGCCGGCGCTGCGGCAGCACGTAGCGCCACAGCTCGGCGTGGCCGCGGCCGTCGACCAGCGCGAACTGCTCGGTGCTCCCCTCGCTGGACATTGCGCGTGCGTCGCCCGGCAGGTCGGTCACCTGCCACAGTGCCTCGTGCAGCGAGCGCTGCGTGTCGAGCACGCTGATGCGCCGCTCGCGCGCCACCGTCCACGCGATGCCGTCGAACGCATCGGCCATCACGTCGAACGCCCCCAGCCCGAGGTCGGTGGCGCGGCGCAGCCCGATGTCGAGCCGGCTCACGCGCCACAGGCCGTCGCGCTGCGCGAGGCACAGTGCCACGCGGCGGTTGTGCGCGATCACCAGCCGCTCGGCCGGCACCGCGAAGCGCGACACGACGCGGCCGTGGCCATCGACGACGGCCGCGCCGGCCTCGCCGAGCGCGACCAGGTAGCGCCCGTCGTCCAGCACCACCGCGTCGAGCAGCGGCAGGCCGCCGCCGGCCGGCACCTGCCCCTGCAGCATGCCGGCACGGTCGCGCAGCGCCTGCAGGGTCGGCGACGGCAGCGGCCCCGGCGGCAGGTCGGCGTTGAGCCACGGATCGTTCGCGAGCGTCACCAGCCGCTGCACCACGTTGCGCGCGAGGCGGCCGCGGCCCGCGCCCTGGTCGGCCAGCACGGCAGGCAGCACCCGCCGGGCCAGCTGCGGCAGCGGTGCCGGGTGCTGCTTCAGCGCGAGCAGCGCATCGACGAAGCCTTCGCGCTCGTGCTGCAGGCCCGCGTCGCGCGCCAGCGCGTCGAGCGGCTCGGCGCAGCGGGAGAGGGTGTCCGGCAGCAGCACCGCCCGCTTGACGAGGGCGCGCGCGCCCAGCGTGCCGCCCTCGGCTTCGGCCTGCAGCAACCAGTCGACGGCGAGGGCGCGCTGGTTCTCGAGCGGCCACAGCGCGTCGACGGCGGCCAGCCACTCGCCCTTCGCGGCGAGCGAGCGCGCCCATTCCTCGCGCAGCCGCGCCGCCGCCTGCGGCCACTTGGCGCCGAGCTGCAGCACCGCGTCCTGGAAGGCATCGTCGCGCCGCGCGACGGCGATCGCGCGGCGCCAGTCGCCGGCCAGGCAGTGCAGGCGCACGATCACCGCGGGCGGCTGGTCCCAGGCCAGCGCCAGTTCGGCCGCCTGTGCGTGGCGGGCATGGCGCTCGAGGTAGTCCAGCGCCTCCTGCCGCGCATGCAGCAGCTCGGCCAGCACGAACACCGCCTCGTCGATGCGCCCGGCGCGGTCCAGCTGCTCGAAGGCGCGCCGGTACAGGCTGCGCAGGTGGCGGTCGAGCTCGTCGCCGAGTTCGATGCGGGTCGACGCGGTGGGCCCGCGGCTGAGCGACAGGTCGCTGCGTGCGCCCGGCGTACCGAAGGCCTGGCCGACCGACGTGTCGGCGGCACCGCCCAGCGGGATCGCATGGCGCAGGGCCTCGTCGAGGCGGCCCGAGTCGAACATGTCGAGCATCTTGCCGATGTAGGCGGCCTGGCGCCGCCCGATGGCCTTCGACAGCCGCGAGACGATGGCCAGGCGCGCAAGCCATTGCCGCCAGGCGTGGGGCCTGATGCCGTGGCGTGCGCGTTCGGGCAGCGCTGCGGGCGCTGGCGCGGCGGGCCGGGCCGGGACCGCCCGTCCGGCCGCGCCGGCCGAGCCGCGCAGCGAGCGCAACAGTGCGATGGCGATCGCCAGCACGATGGCCCATCCCAGCAGGGCGGCCAGGTCCGATGTGCCGGAGAGCGTCGACAGCCAGCCCATCAGCGCAAAGATGCCGACCGGCACGAACAGCAGCAGCCAGCGCGGCAGGGCCCCGCCGCCGCGGCGGCCCGGCGCACCGGGCGCGACGCCATCGCGCGCCCGTCCGGCCATCGCCTGCAGGAACTCGCGCTGCGATTCGCTCGGCGGGCCGACGCGGTCGCCCAGCACCTCGCGCAGTTCGCGCGCTTCCTGCGGCAGCAGCACCACGGCCTGCGGCAGCGCCTCGCGGCAATCGTGGGTGTCGTGCAGCGCGGCGCCGTCCACCCGCAGCCAGTCGGCCGGGTCCAGCGGCTGGCCGTCGCGCAGGTCCAGGCCGATCACCGCGCCGCCCTGCACCAGCCAGACGTCGGCGGCCGGCAGCGCGGCGGCTTCGTGCGGGCTCAGCGGCGCCGAGCACAGCCCGCGGCCCTGCCGGCACAGCGCCCAGCCGCCCAACGCCTCGCAGTGCTGTTCGCGCGGTGCCGCATAGAGCAGCAGCTCGCCTTGCGCGAAGCGCAGCGCCGACGCGCCGGCGTGCCATTGCGCAAGCAGGCGGCGCGCGCGCTCGGCGGCAGGGAAGTCGGCGGCCGGGAACCACAGCGCGCCCACCCATTGGCGGCCTTGCAGCAGCGGGGCGTGCACCGCGGCCGGCGGGGCGTTCGGGCGTTCAGGCGCTTGCATCGTCGCTCGCCGGGGTGTCGGCGCTGTCATGGGCGACCAGCCGGGCCGCGTTGTCGGGCACCGAATAGACGTGCAGTTCGCGCCCCTTCGTCAGCAGCGCGACCAGGCCGCTGGTCGGGCAGACGCTGGCGCGCACGATCGGTTGCTGGACGCCGTAGGTGGCTTCGGCGCCGAGCTTGCCGTACAGCGCGATGCCGGTGCCGTGCGCCGGCCGCACCACCAGCCGCGCCTGCGTGCAGCGCATCGTGCGCACGAGGCCGATGGCACGCGCGCCCGCCGGCAGGTGCACCGTCCAGGGTTCGGTGTCGTCAGCGGGCGGCAGCAGCGGCGCGGGCAGCACGTGCCAGCTCTCGCCGGCATCGTCGGGCCCGTGATTCTTCAGGCGCAGCGCGCACGCACCGAGCTGCCGGGCCCACGCGGGGCCGCCGCTCAGCAGCACCTTGTCGGCCGCGCCGCTGCCCGGCAGCTGCAGGGCGGTCTCGTCGCGGCCCGACGGGCCCGCCCTGCGCAGCCACATCCACCCGGCGAGCTGGTAGACGAAGACGATGCTCTGCTCCGCGGCCGGTGCCATCGCCAGCACGTCCTCGTTCAGCAGCATCGGACCGCGCGGCCGGCCGCCGGGCTCGGGCACCCAGTAGACGAGGCGCCGCGCCGCATCGAGCGCATAGGCGCGGGTCTGTCCGCCGTTGCGGTGCCAGATGCAGGGCAGCAGCGTCGCGCTGCCGGCCGTGGCCTCGAACTGTTCGCGCGGCGGCCGGGCCTGCGTGCCCAGGCCCGGCACCTGCCAGAACAGCAGCGCGTCGCGCACGCTGAGCAGCACGCCGAGCGACTTGCCGACGAAGCCCGCGGCCAGCGGCTGGCCGGCGCGCTCCCAGCGGACGAGCTTCGGGCGGCCGGGCTGGCGGTCGCCGGCACGCGGCACGTGGAAGATCATCGCGCCGTGTCCGTCGAGCAGCGGCACGGCGACCCGCGTGCCGCTGTCCGCGATGACCGGCGCGAACGTCAGCGACAGGCGCTGGGCATGCTGCGTGTGCAGCTTCGGCGAGGCCGTCGGGCGCTCGTCGAATTCGCCCTTCAGCAACTGGGCCGCCGGCCGTGGCGCCGGCAGCGGCAGCTGCAACCCGCGCAGCCGGGCGCCGCTGCGCACGGTCACCTGCAACGCGTCGCCGCCCCCGTCGGCGCGCAAGGCCATCGCCTGGGTGACGCCGGCAAGCGGCGCGGGCAGTTGCTGCAGCTCGCCGCCGACGAGCCAGCATTCGCCCAGCTCCGGCACCTGCGCGGCCAGCCAGGCGGCCCATTGCTCGCGGTGCGCGGGCTCGACGCTGTCGAAGCGGCGCGCCACCAGCAGCCGGCGCAGGTCGTTCACGTCGTCGGCCGCATGCCACTGGCCCGGTTGCTGAAGCACGCCCCAGCGCAGGCTGCCGCCCGCGGCCTGGGCACGCCGCGCCAGCAGGATCCACCAGGCCAGGTGCGCCAGGCGCGGTGCGCCCAGCTGCCACGGCCCGGCGTCGAACAGCGCGACGATCAGGTGCCCGCTGCGCCGCGCGCGCGGACGCGGCGCGAGGAACAGGTGCTCGCCGGTGGCGGCGCGCCGGATGAATTCGTCGGGCAGTTCGCCGGCCAGCAGCCATTCGCTGGCCAGCAGGCGCTCGTAAGGGCCGCGGCGGCGCAGGTCGTCGACGCCGTCGGGTTCGGGCGCGCCGGCCTGCTGCTGGCCGCGCGTCGGCCCGAGCAGCGGCTGCATGCGCTGCAGCAGCTCGGCGACGACGGGCGCGAGCGGCGCGCCGAACCAGCCCAGCCAATCGGCCCACGGCTGCAGCGGGGCCGGCAGTGCGGTGCCCCGGCTCATGGCACCGGCGACGCGTGCCAGTGGGCGGCGATGCGCGCCAGCAGCGCCGGCGTCAGCGGCAGCAGCCGGACGAGCGGCACCACCGCCGCCGGCTCGCGCCACAGCAGCAGCGGCTGGCGGGCGTGGCGGCGTTGCAGCGCGCGCGCCAGCAGGTCGTGCGGCGCGTCGGGTTCCCACAGCGTCGGCAGCCACAGCCCGGGCGCGTCGGCGCACGGCGCAGCGTACTGGCCGCCGTCGACCCAGGGCAGCGCGGCAGCGTCGCCGCCGACGACCAGGATGTCGCCGCTGGCCGTCGCCTGCAGCGCTGCGCCGGCATCGGCGTCGCGCGCGACCAGCCGCGCGTGCAGGCGGCGTGCCGCATCGCCCCAGGCGACGAGTGCACGCGGCGCCACCGGTTCGGCGCGCGCGCGCCAGTGCCAGTCCAGGCTGTGCGCCAGGCTCACGCCGCGACGACCAGGGCTTCGACCAGCCGCGCGCGCCACAGGGCCAGGTCGGCCGGCATCGCCTCGGCGGCGAAGTTGGCGTCGATCTCGCGCAGCAGCGCCTCGGCAACCTGTGCACGGCCGGCGTCGCTGCGCGCGATGCACGACTGGGCCGATTCGAGCAGCCGGCCCAGGCGCGACATCGGCTGCAGCGTGGCCTGCTCGACCGCGCTCAGCAGGTGGGGGTGGGTGGCGTTCGCGAACAGCTCGCGCAGCGTCTCGCGCGCCGCGTGCTGCGACTCGCGCGTCGGCAGCACGTAGAGCAGCGGCCACAGGTCGGCCGGCGTCGCCTGCAGCCGGCCGGCCAGCACCGCGGCGGCGGCGATCAGGCGCTGTGCGCGCACGATGCGGCGGTCGCTCAACTGGATGCCGGCCTGGCGCAGCTGGCGGATCGCGTTGGCCAGCGCCGGCCGGGCGAGCTCGAGCTGCGCCAGCGGCAGCGCGCGGCACAGCACGTCGAGGTGGGCCATCGCGCCCTGCGGCTGCACCGGCTGGCGGTCGGACTGCCAGCCGGCGGCCAGCATCGCCTCGAGCTGGTGGTCGGGCAGCGGATCGATGAAGGCGTGCAGCAGGAAGCGGTCGCCGAAGGCCGCGAGCGCCTCGTCGTCCGGCAGTGCATTGGCGGCGCCGACGCACACCCGCAGCGGGCAGTCGATCTGCGTGTGGCCGCGGCGAAAGCGTCGTTCGTTCAGCACGCCGAGCAAGGTGTTCAGGATGGCGGTCGAGCCGAGGAAGACCTCGTCGAGGAAGGCCACCTCGGCCTCGGGCAGCATGCCGCTGACGTCGGTTTCGACGGTGCCTTCGCGCAGCTTCTTCAGGTCGACCGCGCCGAACAGCTCGGACGGTTCGGTGAAGCGGCCGAGCAGGTATTCGAAGTAGCGTCCGCCCAGCGCCTGCGCGACGCGGCGCACCACGGCGCTCTTGCCGGTGCCCGGCGGGCCGATGACCAGCAGGTGCTCCTGCGCGACGGCGGCCAGCACGATCAGCTCGGCCAGTTGCTCGCGGCCGACCAGGCCCGCGGTGGCGCTGCGGATGCCGTCACGGACGTGGACGGCGGATTCGTGCAGGGAGAGGCTCATGGTCGGGGGCGTGCGCGCAAGCGAAGGCGCAAGTCTGCCTGAGTCGATGTCGAAACGAAAACGCCAAAAACGAAAAGGGCCCGGCGTGTGCCGGGCCCTTTCGTCGATCTGGTGCCGGTGAGAAGAGTCGAACTCCCGACCTTCGCATTACGAATGCGCTGCTCTACCAACTGAGCTACACCGGCGTGAAGCCGCAGAGTATAGCCCGGGAATCAGGCGTTTTCGCGGTGGTAGGCCGTCACGCGTTCAACTTCGTTCTTCGACCCCAGGATCACGCTGACCCGCTCGTGCAGCGCCGTGGGCTGCAGGTCGAGGATGCGCTGCTTCGCGTTGGTCGCCGCGCCGCCCGCCTGCTCGACGATGAAGGCCATCGGGTTGGCCTCGTACATCAGCCGCAGCTTGCCGGCCTTGTGCGGCTCGCGCTGGTCCCACGGGTACATGAACACGCCGCCGCGCGTCAGGATGCGGTGCACGTCGGCCACCATGCTGGCGATCCAGCGCATGTTGAAGTCCTTGCCGCGCGGCCCGGTCTTGCCGGCCAGGCATTCCTCGACGTAGCGCTGCATCGGCGGCGCCCAGTGCCGCATGTTGCTCATGTTGATCGCGAATTCCTTCGTGTCCTCGGGGATCTTCGCGCCGTCCTGCGTCAGCAGCCAGGCGCCTTCCTCGCGGTCGAGCGTGAAGATCGCGACGCCGTCGCCCACCGTCAGCACCAGCATGGTCTGCGGGCCGTACACGCAGTAGCCGGCGGCCGCCTGCTGCGAGCCCGGCTGCAGGAAATCGCTCTCGCTGACGCCTTCCTGGCTGCCCGGCTTCTTCAGCACCGAGAAGATGGTGCCGATGCTGACGTTGACGTCGATGTTGCTCGAGCCGTCGAGCGGGTCGAACAGCAGCATGTACTCGCCCTGCGGGAAGCGGTTGGGCACCACGTAGATGCCTTCCATCTCCTCGCTGGCCATGGCCGCCAGGTGGCCGCCCCATTCGTTGGCCTCGATCAGCACCTCGTTGGCGATGATGTCCAGCTTCTTCTGCATCTCGCCCTGCACGTTCTCGGTCTCGGCACTGCCGAGCACGCCGCCCAGCGCCCCCTTGTTGACGCTGATGCTGATGCGCTTGCAGGCGCGCGCCACCACCTCGATCAGCAAGCGCAGCTGCGCCGGGATGTGGCCGTGCTGGCGCTGCTGCTCGACGAGGTATTGGGTCAGGCTGATGCGTTGCCGCGTGCTGCGCTCCGTCATGCCGCCACCTCGCCGGCTTGCAGCGCGCGCCCGACGATCTCGCGCACGTCGCTCGACAGGTCGGGCTTGGCGGCGACGCGCTTGAGCGCCTCGCAGGCCGCCGTGCGGTAGGGCTCGGCCAGGTTGCTCCAGCGGTCCATCACGCGTGCGACGCGCGCGGCCAGTTGCGGGTTCAGGCTGTCCAGCTCGATCATCCGGTCGGCCCAGAACACGTAGCCCGCCGCATCGGCGCGGTGGAAGGCGGCCGGGTTCGCCATGCACAGGCTGGTGATCAGGCTGCGCGCGCGGTTCGGGTTCTTCAGCGAGAAATCCGGGTGCTGCAGCAGCTGGCGGGCGCGTGCGAACACGCGGCCGTCCTTCTCGGGCGCACCGGCCTGCAGCGCGAACCACTTGTCGATCACCAGCGGCTCGCCCTTGAAGATCTCGTGGAAGCGCTGCAGCGCCGGCTCGGCCAGCTCGGCGTGCGCATGCACCAGCGCGGTCAGCGCACCCAGCCGGTCGGTCATGTTGCCGGCGTCCTTGAAGCGCTGGAACGCGCGGCCCGGCCACACGGCGTCGCCGCGGCGGGTCGAATCCAGGCACAGCATCGCCAGCGCCAGGTTGGCCAGCGCGCGCCTGCCCGACGACACCGGGTCGGGCGAGTAGCCGCCGCGCACCTGGTGCTCGTCGAAGGCCCACTGCCAGTCGTCGCGCAGCGCCTCGGCCAGCTGGCGCTTCATCGATTCGCGCGCGGCATGGATGCGCTGCGGGTCGACCACGCCCAGCTGTTCGGCGACGTAGGTCTCGCTCGGCAGCGTCAGCGCCAGTTCCTTGAAGGCGGCGTCGAGCTCCGGGTGGCGCAGCACCGCGCGCATCGCCTCGATGAAGGCGCCGTCGAGGGTCGCCGGGGCGTCGCCCGACACCGCCGCCAGCAGCCGGTTCAGCGCCAGGCGCTGCCCGGCCTCCCAGCGGTTGAACGGATCGGGGTCGTGCTTCAGCAGCACCAGCAGGTCCTCGTCGCTCAGGTGGTCGGCCAGCATCACCGGCGCCGAGAAGCCGCGCAGCAGCGACGGCACCGGCTCGACGTCGACGTTGACGAAGGTGAAGAAGCTGCGCGACTCGTTGAGCACCAGCACGCGCTCGGTGGCACCGGCGGCCGGCTCGTCCTCGAGCTGCAGCGGCAGCGCCTGGCCGTCGCGGCCCACCAGGCCCATCGCGACCGGGATCACGTACGACTCCTTGGCCGGCTGGCCCGGCGACGGCGGGCAGCTCTGCTCGATGCCCAGCGTGTAGGTGCGGGTGGGCGCGTCGTAGCGGCCGCGCGCGCTCAGGCGCGGCGTGCCGGCCTGGCTGTACCAGCGCTTGAACTGCCCCAGCTGCTTGGCCAGCTCGCTGTCGGGGTTGGCATCGGCGATCGCCTGCGCGAAATCGTCGCAGGTGACGGCCTGGCCGTCGTGGCGGTCGAAGTAGAGCGTGATGCCGCGCGCGAAGCCTTCGCGGCCCACCAGCGTCTGCATCATGCGCACGACCTCGGAACCCTTCTCGTAGATCGTCGCGGTGTAGAAGTTGTTGATCTCGACGTAGCTGTCCGGGCGCACCGGGTGGGCCATCGAGCCGGCATCCTCGGGGAACTGGATCTGGCGCAGCTGGCGCACGTCCTCGATGCGCTTGACGGCGCGCGCGGTCGGGCTGCCGGCCATGTCCATGCTGAATTCCTGGTCGCGGAAGACCGTCAGGCCCTCCTTCAGGCTCAGCTGGAACCAGTCGCGGCAGGTGATGCGGTTGCCGGTCCAGTTGTGGAAGTACTCGTGGCCGACCACGCTCTCGATGCCGGCGTAGTCGACGTCGGTCGCGGTGGCCGGGTTGGCGAGAACGTACTTCGTGTTGAAGATGTTCAGGCCCTTGTTCTCCATCGCGCCCATGTTGAAGTCGCCCACCGCGACGATCATGAAGCGCTCCAGGTCGAGCGGCAGCTTGAAGCGCGCCTCGTCCCACACCACGCTCGCGATCAGCGAGTTCATCGCGTGCTCGGTCTTCTCGAGGTCGCCGCGGCGCACGTACACCTGCAGCAGGTGGTCCTTGCCCGAGCGCGTGCGGATGTGCTGCTCGCGCGCCACCAGGTCGGCGGCCACCAGCGCGAACAGGTAGCTCGGCTTCGGGAACGGGTCGTGCCATTTCGCGAAGTGGCGGCCGTTGTCCAGCTCGCCCTGCTCGACCAGGTTGCCGTTGGACAGCAGCACCGGGTAGGCCTTCTTGCTGGCCTTCAGCGTGACGGTGTAGACCGCCATCACGTCCGGGCGGTCCAGGAAGTAGGCGATGCGGCGGAAGCCCTCGGCCTCGCACTGCGTGAAGAAGCCGCCGCCCGAGGTGTACAGCCCGGACAGCTGGGTGTTCTTCTCGGGCGCGCAGGTGTTGCGGATCTCCAGCGTGAACATGCCCTCGGGCACGTCCGACAGGCTGTCGATCACCAGCATGCCGTCCTCGTGGCGGAAGGCCACCGACTCGCCGTTCACCAGCACGCGCGTCAGCGTCAGCTCTTCGCCGTGCAGGCGCAGCGGCTGCGGCGGCAGCCGCGTGTTGCGCTCCATCTGCATGCGGTTGATGACCAGCGTCTTGGCCGGGTCGAGGTCGAACGTCAGGTCGACGCTTCGGATCCAGAACGCGGGCGCGGAATAGTCCTCGCGGCGGATCAGCGGTGCAGTGCCTTCACGCATCATGGTGTTCTTCTTTCGTCAGGGATGATGGGACGGGAGGGACAACTCGATGTCCTGCAGGTCGGCCACGACGGCCACGACGTTGCCGAACGCCGCGAATGCATCGGCGCCCATCGTCGTCGTCAGCGCGACGGCCTTCATGCCGGCGCGGCGCGCGGCCTCGACGCCCAGCGGCGCGTCCTCGAACACCAGGCATTCGGCGGGGTCCACGCCGAGGCGCCGGGCGGCCTCGAGGAAGATGTCCGGGTGCGGCTTGCCGCGCAGGCCGTCGGCCGGGCTGACGGTGGTCTGCACCTTGTCGCCGATGCCGAAGCGCTGGTAGGCCAGCGCGATGTTCTTCGGCGTCGACGCGGTGCACACCGCCAGCTTCAGCCCGCGCTCAGCGGCCCGGTCGAGCAGCTCCAGCGTGCCGGCGATGAGTGCCAGCCGGGTCGACGCGATGTCGCGGTAGATCGCTTCCTTCTCGTCGGCCAGTGCCGCCAGCGCCTCGTGCGACTGCCCGGGCAGCATGTCGGCCAGGATCTCCGCATTGGTGCGCCCGGCCGTCTCGACGAAGAAGCGCTCGGCGTCGATGGTGAGCGAGCGGCGCTTGTGCCACTCGACCCAGGCATCGTGGTGGTGCGGCATGCTGTCGATCAGCGTGCCGTCCAGGTCGAAGAGCAGGGCCTTCAGCTGCGTCATCAGATGCCCTGCTTCAGGCTGGCGGTGATGAACTGGTCGAGGTCGCCGTCCAGCACCTTCTGGGTGTTGGAGATCTCGACGTTGGTGCGCAGGTCCTTGATGCGGCTCTGGTCGAGCACGTAGCTGCGGATCTGGTGGCCCCAGCCGACGTCGGTCTTGGTGTCCTCGAGCTTCTGCTGCTCTTCCATGCGCTTGCGCATCTCGTGGTCGTACAGGCGCGAGCGCAGGCGCTTCCAGGCCACGTCGCGGTTGCTGTGCTGGCTGCGCCCGTCCTGGCATTGCACGACGATGCCGGTCGGGATGTGCGTGAGCCGCACCGCCGAGTCGGTCTTGTTGATGTGCTGGCCGCCGGCGCCGCTCGCGCGGAAGGTGTCGGTCCGCACGTCCGACGGGTTGATGTCGATCTCGATGGTGTCGTCGACCTCGGGGTAGACGAACACGCTCGCGAAGCTGGTGTGGCGCCCGCCGGCCGAGTCGAACGGGCTCTTGCGCACCAGGCGGTGCACGCCGGTCTCGGTGCGCAGCAGGCCGAACGCGTACTCGCCCTCGATCTTGATGGTCGCGCTCTTGATGCCGGCGATGTCGCCCTCGGACTCGTCCTCCAGCGTCGCCTTGAAGCCCTTGCGCTCGGCGTACTTCAGGTACTGGCGCAGCAGCATCGAGGCCCAGTCGCAGGCCTCGGTGCCGCCGGCGCCGGCCTGGATGTCGAGGAAGCAGTTGCTCGGGTCGGCCGGGTTGTTGAACATGCGGCGGAACTCGAGGCCGTCGACGATCTCGGCGAGCTTGGCCGTCTCGGCCTCGATCGCCTGCAGCCCGTCGAAGTCGCCCTCGGCCTTCGACATCTCGTACAGCTCGGTGTTGTCGGCCAGGTTGCCGGTGAGGTGGTCGATGGTCTCGACGACCTGCTCCAGCGTGCGCTTCTCGCGCCCCAGTTCCTGCGCGCGCTTCGGCTCGTCCCAGACCTTGGGGTTCTCGAGCGCGGCGTTGACCTCGTTCAGTCGCAGTGCTTTGCGATCGTAGTCAAAGATACCCCCGGAGGCCGACCGTGCGCTGGGTCAGGTCGGCCAGGGTGTTGCCGATGGCATTGATGTGTTCGACGTCCATGGTGCAGTTCCGTGATCTGGTGAATCGCGGGATTTTCGCATGGTGGAGCGCGGGCCGGTACGGGTGTACCGGGTAGTGCGGTTGTCCCGGGGGGTGATGGACGGATGGCTCCGATATCCCTGGCCATGTCCGTCCGAGGTTCGCGCTCCATGAAACTGCTCCACCGCATCCTGATCGCTCCGTCGCTGGCCGTGCTGATGCTGGTGGTGGCGGGCGGCGTGGCCGTCTCGTCGATCGGCACCCTCGAAGCCCGCTTTGCCGACCTGCAGGCGCGCCAGCTGAAGGTGGCGGCCTCGCTCGGGCAGCTGTCGCAGCGCCTGGCGAGCGCCGACGGGGCGATGTACCGCAGCATCGTGACCATCGACAGCCTGGACGCCGCCGGCATCGCGGCGGCCGGGCAGCAGGTGCAGGCGCAGGCCACCGCCATCGCCGCCGATTTCGGCGCGCTGGCGCCGCTGCTGGACGCCGCCGATGCGGCCCGGGCCGAGGCCGCCGCGAAGGCCTTGCAGCGCTACGGCGACCTGGCGGCCCGCGCGGTCGCGGCGGCGGCGGCCAACCCGGGCACCTCGCAGTCCCTGCTGGCCCAGGCCGGCCGTGAATTCAACACCGCCGCCCGGGCGGTCGCCGAGGTGGCGGCCACCAGCGATGCCCAGGCCGCGCTGGCGGCGACCGCCGTGCAGTCGACCGCGCGCCGCGCCAACACCTCGATGCTGCTGCTGACGCTGGCCGCGGCCGCCGCTGCCATCGGCGTGGCGGCATGGTCGGTGCGCGACGTCGTGGCCCGCATCTCGATCGCGCTCGGCATCAGCCGCGCGCTGGCCGACGGCCACCTCGACGTGCGCGTGCCGGCGGCCCGGGCGGACGAGGTCGGCCGGCTGCTGGCGTCGCTGGGCGACACGGTCGGCCAGCTGGCGGCGTCGGTGCGCGAGATCCGCGCGTCGAGCGACGGCGTGCGCCAGGCCTCGACCGAGATCGCCGAAGGCAGCCAGGACCTGTCGACCCGGGCCGAGCATGCATCGGCCAGCCTGGAGCAGACCGCCGGGTCGCTGCTGCAGCTGGGCGATTCGATCGAGCGCAGCGCGCAGGCCGCCGGCCAGGCGAGCCACTCGGCATTGCAGGCCTGCGAGGTGGCGCGGCGCGGCGGCGCCGTGGCCGCCGAGGCGGTGCACACGATGCAGCAGATCGACGCCTTCTCGCGCAAGGTGTCCGACATCACCGGCGTGATCGACGCGATCGCGTTCCAGACCAACATCCTCGCGCTGAATGCCGCGGTGGAGGCGGCGCGGGCCGGCGAGCAGGGCCGCGGCTTCGCGGTCGTGGCCGGCGAGGTGCGCGGCCTCGCGCAGCGCAGTGCCGCGGCGGCCCGCGAGATCAAGCAGCTGATCCAGGAATCGGTGCAGCAGATCGGCAACGGTGCGCGCCTGGTCAGCGATGCCGGTGCCTCGATGCGCGACATCGTCGGCTCGGTGAGCAGCGTGCATGCGCTGATCCGACAGGTCAGCGAGGTGTCGTCCGAGCAGACCGGCCGGCTCGGCGAGCTGCGCGCGTCGATGAGCGCCCTCGAAAGCGCGACGCAGCAGAACGCCGCGATGGCCGAGCAGTCGGCGGCCGCGTCCGAGGTCCTGAAGGACCAGGCCGGCCGGCTGGCGCGCGTCGTGTGCCGCTTCAGGCTGCCCGAGGCGGCCTGACCTCCCTGTTTTCCCTGTCCCAACCCACGGAGTCCCCCATGTCACGACGTCAACTCATCGCCAGCGCCCTGTTCGTCGCCGGCGCCGCCTTCGCCTGCCACGCCGCCCAGGCGCAGAAGGCGGTCACCGCCTACAACACCTACCAGTCGGTGCCGTTCCAGGTGGGCGGCGAGGGCGGGCTGGCCGCCGACCTGGTGGACTACCTGAACGCGAAGCTGGCCGGCAAGTACGTCTTCAAGCTGGAGGTGCTGCCGCGCGACCAGTTCAACCAGATGCTGGCCGGGCCGCGCTTCGACGGCGTGTCGCTGTTCCTCGCGCCGCCCTTCGTCGGCGACGCCGAGAAGAAGAAGTTCCTGTGGAGCGCGCCGCTGATGACCGACAACAACCTGATCGTGTCGAACCCGGCGCGCAAGGTGGAGTACGACGGCCCCGACTCGCTGAGGGGCCTGCGCTTCGGCGGCGTCACCGGCAACCGCTATGCCGGGCTGGAGGCCTTGCCGCGCAGCGCCGACACCTCGGCGGAGCTGAGCAACCTGAAGAACGTGGCCAGCGGCACGATCGACGTGACCCTGCTGCCCGAGAGCATCTTCCGCTACTACCTGAAGACCTCGAGCAACGCGCGCTTCGGGCTCGACAAGCTGCACGTCTCGGGCAAGTACCACGCGAGCTTCACGCGCCACATGTTCGTCTCGAAGGAGCAGCCCGAACTGGCCAAGGAGCTGGACGCGGTGGTCGCGAAGATGCCGGCCGACCCGGCCTGGAAGGACATCGCGGCCAGGTACGGCTGGAAGCTCTAGCCCAGGACGCTCTCAGCCCAGGAAGCGCGCCAGGTGCGCTGCGAGCGCCTCCGGCTGGTCGTGGTGCAGCATGTGCCCGGCCGGCGACAACAGCTGGCGCTCGGCCTGCGGCACCAGCGCGAGGCGGGCCTCGAAATCGCTGCGCGGGTAGCGGTCGCCCCACCACTTGGCGACGTCGGTCTGGTCGCCTTCCACCCACAGCAGCGGGGCGGCGATGCGCTGCCAGCAGGCCAGCACCTCGGCCCTTTGATAGAGCACCGGGTTGGCGCGCTTGTGCGCCGGGTCGCCGAGGATGCGCCAGCGGCCGTCGGCGTCCGGGCGCGACCAGTGGCCGGCCAGCCAGGCCGCGCGGTCCGGGCGCAGCAGCGGGTTGGTCTTGCGCAGCCGCTTCGCCACCGCGTCCAGGCTGTCGTAGGGGCGCAGCTCCATCGGCTGCTTCAGCTCGTCCAGCCATTGCAGGTAGCGCTTGGGCGCCTGGGCCGGGCGGGTCTCGGGCAGGCCGAAGCCTTCCAGGTTGACCAGGCGGCGGATGCGCTCGGGCCGCACGCCGGCGTACACCATCGCGACGTTGCCGCCCATGCTGTGGCCGAGCAGGTCGATCGGCTGCGGTGCGCCGGGCAGCGTGTCGAGCAGCGCATCGAGGTCGCCCAGGTAGTCGGGAAACCAGTAGCAGTCGCTGCCGGGTGAATCGCTGAGGCCGAAGCCGCGCCAGTCGGGCGCGATCACGTGGCGCACCTCGCCCTCGATCGCGGCCAGCGCGTCGACCGCGAACTGGAACGAGGCGCCGACGTCCATCCAGCCGTGCAGCATCACGAGCGTCGGCCGCCCGGGGCCGGCCTGGCTGGCGTCGCCCCATTCGTGCAGGTGGTAGCGCAGGCCGCGCAGGTCGACGAAGCGGCTGCGGCCGGGGCGGCGCGGGGAGTAGGGGGTGTCGGTCATGAAGGGGATCTTAGAAGCCCCCGCCGCGCCTGTCTGTCGAGGCAGGGACAGCGCTTCAGGACGATTCAGGCCGGCTTCAGGACGGCGGGGTCCATCGGGCGGGACGATGCGACCCATGCAGTCGATCCGGGAGACCCTCATCAACACTTCGAACGTTCGCATCGCCGGCGCCGTCCTGGCGATGGCCGCCTTGTTCGCGGGCTTCCACGCCTTGGCGCGCCCGGCGCCGCTCGTGATTTCCTGCGCACTTCCGACCTCCGCCGGCAATGCCCGCACCACCCCGTCATCGGGGACGGGGTCTTCACGCCCTATGCTCGGGGACGAGGGACTGTCCACCGTGAAGGAAAAGCTGGACTGACCCGTGTTGTTCCGCAGTAACGAAGTGGTGTTGCCCGGGGGGGGATGCGTGTCGCCGAGGAGGGCGCCACGTGGCCTGCACGTGGGCGTCACGGGGCATCGCTTGAACCGAATCTCCCAGCATCAGCTGAACCAGATCACGCCGCAGGTGGCGCCTTTGCTCGCCCGGCTGGCGCGCGCATCGCATTGCATCGAGCCGGTGCTGCTGTCCAACCTGGCCGAAGGCAGCGACCGCCACCTGGCCGCGCTGGGCCTGCACGTCGGCTACACGCTGCACGCGGTGCTGCCGCGTCCGCGCGACGACTATGCGCGCGAGTTCGCGAACCCGGCGTCGCGGCGCCAGTTCCGCGCGCTGCTGGCCGACGCGGCCCGCGTGACCGAGCTGGATGGCCACGCCGGGCTGGCCGGGCGCGACTACCTGCGCGCGGGGCACGCGATGCTCGACCAGGCCGACCTGCTGCTGGCGCTGTGGGACGGTGCACCATCGCGCGGCACCGGTGGCACGGCGGAGGTGGTCGAAGAGGCCTGCCGCCGCGGCATCCCGGTGATCCACTTGTCGCCCAACCCGCGGCGCGGCCCGCAGATGATCTGGCTGCAGCCGGCCGGGCTGCGCCGGCGCCGCTGCGACGCGCGGCGCATCGATGCGCTGCTGTCGCGGCTGGCGGGCGCGCGCCGATGAACCCCCGCTACTGGGCCTTCGTCAGCTACAGCCACCACGACAAGGCGGTGGCGCGGCGGCTGCAGCGCCAATTGGAGACCTACCGCGTGCCGCGCCGGCTGGTCGGCCGCGCGACGCCGCAGGGGCCGGTGCCGGCCCGGCTGTCGCCGCTGTTCCGCGACCGCGACGAGCTGAACGCCGGCGCCGACCTGAAGGCGAGCGTGCAGGAGGCGCTGGCGGCCAGCCGCTGGCTGATCGTCGTCTGCACGCCGGATGCCGCGCGCTCGCCGTGGGTCAACCGCGAGATCGTCGAGTTCAAGCGCCTGCATGGCGAGGGCCGCGTGCTGGCGCTGATCGCGTCGGGCGAACCGTTCGCCAGCAACACGCCGGGCCGCGAGGCGAGCGAGTGCTTCCCGCCGGCATTGCGTTTCGCGCTGACGCCCGAGGGGCTGGCCGAAGGCGAGCCGCTGGAGCCGATCGCGGCCGACATGCGGGCCGAGGGCGACGGACCGCGGCGCGCGGCGCTGAAGCTGCTGGCCGGCATGATCGGCGTCGGCTTCGACGACCTGGTGCAGCGCGACACGCAGCGCCGGTTGCGCTGGCTGGCCGGCATCGCCGGGGCCTCGGTGGTGGGCGTGGTGGTGTTCGCGCTGCTCGCGGTGCTGGCGGTGCAGGCGCGCAACGAGGCGCAGCACCAGCGCGCGCAGGCCGAAGGGCTGATCGAGTTCATGCTGGGCGACCTGCGCAAGAAGCTGGAGCCGGTCGGGCGGCTGGAGGTGCTGGACTCGGTGGGGGAGAAGGCGCTGGCGTACTACGCCTCGCAGGCGTCGCAGCGCCTGGATGCGACGGCGCTCGGGCACCGCTCGCGCGCCATGCACCTGATCGGCGAGATCCGCGATTTGCGCGGCAACCCGGCCCAGGCCCAGGCCGCGTTCGAGCAGGCGGCTGCCACGACGGCCCGGCTGGTGGCGCAATCGCCGCAGGACGGCCAGCGCATCTTCGACCACTCGCAGAGCGTCTACTGGGTCGGCTACGCGGCCTGGAAGCGCGCCGATGCGGCCACGGCGAGTGCCCAGTTCAACGAGTACCTGGCCTTGAGCCAGCGCCTGGTGCGCCTCGACCCGAAGAACCTGGACTGGCGCGCCGAAGTGGCCTTCGCCCACGGCAACGTCGGCATGGTGCAGCTCGCCACCGGCCAGGCGAGCGAGGCCCTGCGCTCGCTGCGCAATTCGGGCGCCTTGCTGGCCGAGCTGGCGGCAGCGCGGCCGGAGCTGGCGCTGGAGCTCGCGCACAGCCACGGCTGGCAGGCCGATGCCTATGAGCTGCTGGGCGACTACCCGGCGGCACTGGCCGAGCAGCGGCGCAAGATGGAGATCTTCCGCAGCGTGCCCGAGTCGGCGAAGAACCGCGCAGCGCAGCGCGGCATCCTCAGTGCCTGGAACGCCATCAGCCAGTACGAACTCGCGATGGGCCAGCTCCCGCAGGCCCTGGCGAGCGTGCGCGAGGGGCTGGACATCGCCGAACGGCTGGTCCAGGTCGATCCCGACAACCTCTTCTGGCGCGGCGATGCCTGCTTCAGCCGCATCCGGCTGGTCGAGATCGAATTGGCGCAGGGGGAGCGCGATCGTGCCGCCGCCGGCCTGGGCCGGGTCGCGGCCTGCGTCGACGAGCTGAACGCCGCCGGTTCGCTCGGAATGCGCTACGCGATCCGGTTGACGGGGCGGCGGCTCGGCCTGGCGGCGGCGCTGTCGACCGACGCACAGGCGAGCGAGCTGCAGCGCAGCCTGCGGCAGTTCCTGGACCTGCACGCGCCGCAGCTGGTCGCGAACACGCCGGATCGGGCCAAGCTGGCGGTGGAGCTGTCCAACGCCGCCCTCGCGCTGGCGGGGCTGCAGCGCGGTCGGGACGACGCCGCAGCGCGCAGGAACCGGGAATTCGTGGTGTCCGAACTCGGACCCTATGCCGACATGCACGACGGCGCCATCCTCACGCCCCTGGCGCGTGCGCGCCTGCAGTTGGGCGACGCGGCGGCGGCGCAAGCCCTCGCCGAGCGTGTCGGCAGCACCTCGTACCGGCATCCCGCATACGCCGAGCTGCTGAACCAGCTGAAGGCCGCCCGTGGCGGCGGCAGCAAGACCCTTGTCAACAACCCAGGAGCAAAACCATGAGCACCACCAACCCCACCTCCGTCGTGAACGTCTTCGCCTGCAAGAAGGATCCGTCGAATGCCGAGGAGCCGCACGAGACGAAGGTTTCCCCCGAGGTGCTCGACATGACCCATTTCGACGGGGTGCAGGTGCTCACCTGGCAGCTCAAGACCGAGGGCTATGTCTTCCGGGATGACCCGATCGTCTTCCAATCGTGCGCGGCCAAGGTCTTCAGCAAGGCCCTGGTGTCCGATGACGGCCGCACGGCGTCGGTGCTGAGCCAGAACAACGACGGGCTTGCATACACCTACACGGTCTTCGTGAAGGACCCCAAAACGGGCCATGTCAGCAGCGTCGATCCCTTGGTGCAGAACGAAGGCAAGTGATCGCGCGACGCGGCGGCCGATCCCCGGGCCTGCCGGACCCGCTGGAAGGAATCTTGTTGTCAACCGAGGAGTAAAACCATGAGCAATTCCATCACCTACCCCCTGGTCAAGGTCGTCGCCTTCACGCGACCCGGGGTTGAAGGCCACGAGACGCGGGTGTCCCCCGAAGTGCTCGACATGACCAACTACCCGAACGGCGACCAGGTGATCACCTGGCGGCTCGACACCGTGGGCTACATCTTTCCGCCGACGGGCGCGATCGTCTTCGACCCGGCGGCCGAGTCGAGCTTCGGGCCGGTGATGGTGTCCCCGGACGGTCGCACGGCGTGGGTGCTGAACCAGAACGAGGATGGGCTGGCCTATCCTTACACCGTCAAGACGCAGAGCCTGGAGACCGGGCTGTTTGCCACCGTCGATCCGCTGGTGCAGAACGAAGGGAAGTGACGACGCGCTAGAGGAAAGCGGCGACGACCTCGTCGTCACCGAGGGGGGCAACGGCCTGCGGCAGCGCCCCCAGCACCTGCTGCACCTGTTGCCGCGCATGCGCGCGCGGCCCGGTGCGCGGCTCGTCGCGGCTCCGGTAGGCGTTGTCAGACCACGCAGCCAGCCGTGCCGAGAGCTCGACACGACCGCGGCACGCTGCCAGCCATGCCAGCGTATCGACCGCCTGCCACAGCAGCCCGCAATCGCTCGCCAGTTGCGCCACTTCATGGGCGAGCGCGGCTGCATCGTCGATCGACCCGCGCACCAGCTGCGCATGCATCAGGTTCAGCAAGGCGCCGCACAGCGTGGTCGGCGAGCGGCGACCGCGCAGGTCTCGCACGAGGTCCTGGCCCTGCCGCACGGCCTCGCCCACTTCACCCATCGCAAGCGCCAGGTCGGCGAGGTGTGAACGCGCCCGCAGCGCGCCGCGCTCGTCGCCCGCCGCGAGGCGCAGCGCCAGCTCGGCTTGACGCGCGGTCCGGCTGTCGCCCAGCCGGCCCTCGGCCCGCGCGACGTCGGCCTGCGCCCGCCGGCCCCACGCGCGTTCGCGGGCCGGCCAGTCGGGCCGCTCGATCGTCAGCGCCTCTTCCAGCGCGGCGCGTGCCGCGGGATTCGGCTCATGCCACAAGCCCGCCAGCCCGGTCAGCTGCGCATACAGCCCGTGCTCGTCACCCAGCGCGCGGTACAGGCCCTGCGCGTGGTCCGCGGCACCGCGCGAGCGCCCGGGCGACGCTTCCGCCCACACCCACTGCGCCGCCCGCCACCACGCCGCCGCCAGCGGCTTGGGAACGTTGTCATGAAGCAGCGACTCGCTCACCTCGTGCCAGCGACGCGCCTCCGCGTGCAGCGACAGGTGGTGCCACAGCGGTGCGGCCGATCCCACCAGCGCGATCAGCGTCTGCGCGTCGTGCCCGTGCGACCAGGCCAGCGCGGCGCGCAGGTTGTCCAGCTCGGGTTCGTAGTGAGCCAGCCACGGCGCATCGGCCATCTGCAGCCAGTCGGGCTGTGCCGCGTCGAAGAACCGGCGCAGCGCTGCGGCGTGCCGCGCACGCAACGCGTCGGCGCGCGGATCGGTCGCCAGTTGCGCCACCGCATAGGCGCGCGCACTCTCGCTCAGCGCATAGCGCGGCGGGTCGCTCGCGCTCACCTGTACCAGCGAATGGTCGGTCAGCAGTGCCAGGGCATCGATCAACGCCCACTCATCCGGCCCGTCGCCCTGCGCCAGCACCGCGTTTGCCAGCGGCAGGCTGAAGCCGCCGGCAAACACCCCGAGCGACACGAACACCGCGCGCTCGGCCGGCTGCAGCAAACCCAGGCTCCATTCCAGCGCCGCCTGCAGCGTCTGCTGGCGCGTCGGCGTGCCGCGCACCGCATTGGCCAGCAGCTTGAATCGATCGTCCAGCCGCGCCGCGACGCCGGCCACGCCCAGCAGCGGCACGCGCGCGGCGGCCAGCTCGATCGCCAGCGGAACGCCATCCAGCCGGCGGCAGATCTCGATCACCGCCTGCAGGTTGCCGTCACCCAGCGCGAAGCGCCGGTCGGCTGCCAGCGCCCGTTCGCAGAACAGCGCGACGGCGCCGTGCTGCCTGGCCTCGCCCAGCGCCGCCTCGGCGGCCGGCACGGCCAGCGCCTCCAGGCGCAGCACCTGTTCGCCGGCCAGGTGCAGCGGCACCTGGCTCGTCACCAGCACGCGCAGGCCGGGTGCACCGTGTTGCAGTGCCTGCACCAGCGGCGCCAGCCCCTCCAGCAGGTGCTCGGCGTTGTCCAGCACCAGCAGGCCCTGCAGGTTCTTCATCGCCGACACCAGGGCTGCTTGCGCATCGCCGCCGCCGGCCAGTTGCAGTGACAAGGCTTGCGCGATGGCACCACCCACCAGCCCGGGGTCGGTCAGCGCCGCCAGCTCGACCCAGGCCACGCCATCGGGCCAGGCCTGCCGGCGCGCCTGCGCGGCGGCACGCGCCAGCGTGGTCTTGCCCATGCCGCCCGGCCCGACCAGCGTGACCAGCGCCTGCGCGTCCAGCAGCGCCAGCAAGCTCGCCAGCTCGTGCTCGCGGCCCAGCAGCGGCACCGCCTGCTCCGGCAGGTTGCCGCGCGCCATGGCGGCCGGCGGCGCCGCGGCCGGCGCCTGCGCCACCAGCGTGAAGCGGTAGCCCCGGCCCGGCACGGTGGTGATGGCCTGCGGCCCGAGCAGTTTGCGCAGCGTCGACACGTGCACCTGCAGGTTGTTCTCTTCGACCACCAGGCCCGGCCAGACGAGATCCAGCAGTTCGCCCTTCGACACCAGCCGGTCGCTGCGCTCGACCAGCGCCTGCAGCAGGTCGAAGGCGCGTGCACCCAGCAGCGCGGGCCGGCCGTCGACCAGCAGCTGGCGCGTCGCCGGGTGCAGCTGGAAGCGTCCGAAAAGGTAGTGGTCAGGCAAAGGAATCCTCCAAGGCGGCGAATTTACGCGATGGCGCGGCTTTTCAGAACGATTCAGGCCGGCTTCAGGCGGATGAAGGACGGTGCCCGCGCGAATTCGGACACTGCATCCAGCTCAGGGAGAAACACCACCGTGGACATCAGCTCGCAGTTGCCGGTCGCCGCCTTCGGGTGTGCGCTTGCCTATGCGGCTGCCAGTCTGTGGGTCGCGCACCGCCACACGCGGGCACAGCCCAAGCCGCCGGCGCGCGGCGAGGCGGCGCGTGACCGGGTCGGCTTCCCGGCGCGCGACGGCCGGGCCTGGGTCTGCGGCTGGTACCTGCCGGTCGCCGTCGCGCAGGCGGCGGTGGTGCTGGTCAACCGCCACGAGCCGCGGCGCTGCGGCGAACTGGCGCCGCCGGTGCGCGAGCTGGCGCAGGCCTTGCGCGCGAAGGGCGTGTCGGTGCTGGTGATCGACCTGCGCGGGCAGGGCGGCAGCAGTGCGCGGCGCGCCGGCTTCGGCCGGCGCGAGCGGCACGACGTGCTCGGCGCCTTCGACTACCTGGTGGAACGCGGCTTCCGCCCGGGCCGCATCGGCGTGCTCGGCTCCGGCCTGGGCGCGAATGCGGTGCTGGGCGCCGCGGCCGAGGAACCCGGCATCCGCGCGGTGCTGGCCGATGGCGTCGGCGTGACGCTGGAGCGCGCGCTGCGCCGCCAATGGCACCTGCTGCCCTGGCTCGGTGCCCTGCTGGCGCCGGGCGTGCATGCGGCGGCCTGGCTGCTGGGTGCGGTGCTGCTGGACGAAACGCGGCTGCAGGCGCAGCTCTCGGCGCTGCAGGGCCGGCCGGTGCTGATGGTGCACGGCCGCGCCGACCGGCTGGTGCGGCCCGACGACGCGCACCGGCTGGCGCTGTCGGCGTTTGCGCAATGGTGGCTGGTCGACAACCGCCTGCCCGGTGCCGGCCGCGATGCGTGGGCGCCGTACACCGTGCGGGTCACCGAATTCTTCTGCCAGCACCTGCTGCGCCCGCGCACCGTCTGCGTGATCTGGCCGCAGGTGGCGAAGCCGGCGCCCGCAGTTGCCTGGGAACGTCTCGCGGCCTGAGAGAATGGGGGCATGTCCATGTCCCCAGCCCCCGCGGACGGCACCCCCGCCGAGCCCGTCTTCACCCTGCGCGCCGCCGAGTTGCGCGACGTCGTCCCCATCGTCGGCCTGATCCGCGAACTGGCCGAGTTCGAGAAGCTCACCCACCTGCTGCAGGTCACGCCCGAGAAGCTGCGACCGCACCTGTTCGGCGAGAAGGCGGTCGCCGAGGCAATGGTGGCCGAGGCCGACGGCGAGGTGGTCGCCTTCGCGCTGTTCTTCACCAATTTCTCGACCTTCCTCGCCCAGCCGGGCCTGTACCTCGAAGACCTGTACGTGCAGCCCTCGCAGCGCGGCAAGGGCATCGGCGAGGCCTTGCTGACGCGGCTGGGCAAGCTGGCGGTCGAGCGCAACTACGGCCGCTTCGAATGGAGCGTGCTCGACTGGAACGAGCACGCGATCCGCTTCTACGAGCGCATGGGCGCGACGGTGATGCCGGACTGGCGCATCTGCCGCATTGCGGGCGATGCCCTGCAGCGCTTTGCAGGTTGATCCCGATGCAACCGGCCTGAGCGCGGCATAAGCTGCGGCGATGCCCATCGCCGACACCTACCACGCCCTCCATTCGTCGTTCCGCTGGCAGGTGCCGGCCGATTTCAACCTGGCCGAGGCCTGCTGTGCCCGCTGGGCGCGCGACACGCCCGATGCGATCGCGATCCGCCACGAGCACGAGGACGGCACGCGCCGCACCTGCAGCTACCGCCAGCTGCAGGCCCGTGCGCGACGCCTGGCGGCCGCGCTGCGCCGCCTGGGCGTGCAGCGCGGCGACCGCGTCGCGATCGTGATGCCGCAACGCATCGAGACCGCCGTCGCGCACATTGCGCTGCACCAGCTGGGGGCGATCGCGATGCCGCTGTCGGTGCTGTTCGGCCCCGAGGCGCTGGAATTCCGCCTGCAGCACAGCGAGGCCTGCGTCGCGATCGGCGACGAGGCGTCGCTGGCCGCGTTGCGCTCGGTGCGCGCGGCCTGTCCGGCGCTGCGCTGCGTGGTAGCCGTGGGGGCCGTGGGGGCAGGCGCCGGCCTCGGCGACGTCGACTGGGATGCGCTGCTGCAGCAGGACGACGGCGATTTCGCACCGGTCGCGACGCAGGCCGCCGACCCGGCCATCCTGATCTACACCAGCGGCACCACCGGCCCGCCCAAGGGGGCGCTGCTGCCGCAGCGCGCGCTGATCGGCAACCTGAGCGGCTTCGTCGCGAGCCAGAACTGGTTCCCGCGGGACGACGACGTGTTCTGGAGCCCGGCCGACTGGGCCTGGACCGGCGGGCTGATGGACGCGCTGCTGCCGGCGCTGTACTTCGGACGCGAGATCGTCGCGTACCAGGGCCGCTTCGGGCCGGACAAGGCCTTCGACCTGATGGCGCGCTACGGCGTCACCAACACCTTCCTGTTCCCGACCGCGCTGAAGGCGATGATGAAGGCGGTGCCGGCGCCGCGGCAACGCTACGCGCTGCGGCTGCGCGCCATCATGAGCGCGGGCGAGGCGGTCGGCGACGCGGTGTTCGGCTGGTGCCGCGAGCAGCTGGGCATCACCGTCAACGAGATGTTCGGCCAGACCGAGATCAACTACGTGGTCGGCAACTGCACCGAGCTGCTCGCTGCCGACGGCACGACGCACCCGGGCTGGCCGGCGCGCCCCGGCAGCATGGGCCGGCCGTACCCCGGCCACCGCGTCGCGGTGCTCGACGACGACGGCCGCGAGTGCCCGCGCGGCACGCCCGGCGACGTTGCCGTGCACCGGCGCGACGTGCACGGCGAGCCCGACCCGGTGTTCTTCCTCGGCTACTGGAAGAACGACGGCGCGACGCGCGCCAAGTTCACCGGCGACCCGGACGACAGCTGGTGCCGCACCGGCGACACCGCGCTGATGGACGACGACGGCTACCTCTGGTACCAGGGCCGCAGCGACGACGTCTTCAAGGCCGCGGGCTACCGAATCGGGCCGAGCGAGATCGAGAACTGCCTGGTCAAGCACCCGGCGGTGGCGAACGCCGCGGTCGTGCCCAAGCCCGACCCCGAACGCGGCGCGCTGGTCAAGGCCTACGTGGTGCTGGCGCCGGGCGTGGCCGGCGATGCGGCGCTGGTGGCGCAGTTGCAGGCCCACGTGAAGGACCGGCTCGCGCCCTACGAGTACCCGAAGGAGATCGAGTTCATCGACGCGCTGCCGATGACGACCACCGGCAAGGTGCAGCGGCGCGTGCTCCGGCTGCAGGAGGAAGAGCGCGCGCGGCTCGCCCGCTGAGCGCCTGCACGGGGTTTCGAGGCCGCATAAACTGCGCCGATGAACTCCTTTGCCGCCACCCTTGCACTCGGCCGCAGCGACCTGCGCGTCACCCCGATCTGCCTCGGCACGATGACCTTCGGCGAACAGGTCGACGAAGCCTCGGCCCATGCCATCCTCGACCATGCCGTCGAACGCGGCATCAACTTCATCGACACCGCCGAGATGTACGCGGTGCCGACGCGGCGCGAGACCTACGGCGCCACCGAACGCATCATCGGCAACTGGTTCGCCGCGCGGCCCGGCGTGCGCGCCAAGGTGGTGCTGGCCACCAAGGTGGCCGGCCCGTCGCGCAACATGGACTGGGTGCGCAACGGCAGCGACAACCTGACGCCTGCCGAGATCGTGTCGGCCTGCGACGACAGCCTGCGCCGCCTGCGCACCGACGTCATCGACCTGTACCAGATCCACTGGCCGAACCGCAATGCGCCGACCTTCGGCGCGCTGTACTTCAACCCGAAGGCGGATCGCGAATTCAGCAGCATCCACGAGCAGCTGCAGGCTTTCGCGGGGCTGGTGAAGGCCGGCAAGATCAGGCACGTCGGGCTGTCGAACGAGACCCCCTGGGGCGTCAGCGAGTTCGTGCGGCTGGCCGAACAGCACGGGCTGCCGCGCGTGGCCACGGTGCAGAACCCGTATGCGCTGACCAACCGCTCGCTCGACAACGCGCTCGACGAGACGCTGTACCGCGAGCAGGTGTCGCTGCTGGCCTATTCGCCGCTGGCCTTCGGCGCGCTGACCGGCAAGTACGACGACACCGGCCTCGACGGCACCGCCAGGCCGGGCCGGCTGGCGCTGTTCGACACGATGAAGAAGGGCCGCTGGGGCCGCCCCGAGTCGCAGGCCGCGGCGCGCCTGTACAACGCGCTGGCGCGCAGGCACGGCCTCACGCCCACGCAGCTCGCGCTGGCCTTCGTGTACGGCAGCTGGCGCGTCGCCAGCACCATCATCGGCGTGACGACGCTGGCCCAGCTCGACGAGAACCTCGCCGCCTGGGGCACCGCGCTGTCGCCCGAGCTGCTGGCCGAGATCGACGCGATCCGCTGGACGCACCGCGACCCGGCGCAGTAAGGGGCGGCGGGCCCCGGTTCACGGCCGTGTCGCGGGTTCGATGCTGAACAGGAAGACCGCACCGCGGTCGGGCTCGGCCTGCGCGCGGATGTCGCCGCCGTGGCGCTGCACGATGCGCTGCACGATCGCGAGGCCCACGCCGGTGCCTTCGAACTCGTCGGCGCGGTGCAGCCGCTCGAACACGCCGAACAGCTTGTGCGCATGGAGCATGTCGAAACCGGTGCCGTTGTCGCGCACGAAGTATTCGGGCGCGTCGCCCTCGGCGCGCCCGGGCTGGCAGCCGATCTCGACCACCGCATGCGCGCGCTGGCGGGTGTACTTCAGCGCGTTCGACAGCAGGTTGATCCACACCTGGCGCAGCAGCGCCGGGTCGCCCAGGCAGGGTGGCAGCTCGCCGATGCGCAACTCGACCTCGCGGCCCTCGCGCATCGGCGCCAGCAGCGCGATCGCATCGCGCAGCAGCAGCGCGTGGTCGACCGGCCGGCGCACCAGCGGCTGGCGCGACAGGCGCGCGAACATCAGCAGGTCGTCGATCAGCTGGCCCATCTTCTGCGCGCTCTCGCGGATGATGCGCAGGTAGCGCTGGCCGGTGTCGGGCAGCTGCGGCGCGCAGTCCTTCAGCAGCGCCTGCGAGAAGCCGTCGATCGCGCGCAGCGGCGCGCGCAGGTCGTGCGAGATCGAGTAGCTGAACGCCTCCAGTTCCTTGATGGCCGCCTGCAGCTCGGCCGTGCGCGCGTTGACGCGCTCCTCGAGCTCGCAGTTCAGCCGCTGCACGCCGGCCTCGATGCGCTTGCGCGCGGTGATGTCGTTGACCAGCACCATCGCGACCATCGGCCGGCCCTGGGCGTCGTGCACCAGCGCGCCGTTGTAGTTGAAGACCTTGTGCCAGCCGTGGCGCGTGCTGCTGACGACGATCTCGGTGTCGTGCAGCGTCTCGCCGCGCAGGATGCGCGCCAGCGGCCAGTCGCCCAGCGGCACCGGCGTGCCGTCCAGCCGGTTCAGCGTGAACCAGTCGGCCAGCCGCGACAGCGGCTGGCGCGCCTCTTCGAGGCTGTCGAAGCCGTGCAGCGCGAGCGCCGCGCGGTTCCAGTTCGACAGCACGCTGTCGAGCTGGCACATCACCAGCCCCTCGCCGAGGTTGTCGAACACCGTTTCCAGCTGCGCGCGGCTCTCGTACAAGGCCTGCTCGGCGCGCTTGCGCCCGGTGACGTCGGTCAGCACGCCATGCCACACCGTGCCGCCGTCGGCCTCGGGCAGCGGCGTCGAATGCGATTCGATCCAGCGCTCGCCGCGCCGCGGGTGCAGCACGCGGAACTCGCAGCGCCAGGGCGTGCCCTCGCGGCGCGAGCGCGAGACGCTGTCGTTCACGCGCTGCAGGTCGTCCGGGTGCACGCAGCGCACCAGCCCGTCGGCGCATTCGCGCAGTTCCTCGGCCGACAGCCCGTAGACCTCGTCGGCCAGGCGCTCGCTGCCGAACGGGAAGCTGAAATGCCCGTCGGGCGCGATGCGGAAGGTGTGGATGATGCTGGGGGCGATGGCGGCGATCAGGGCCAGCCGGTCACGCTCATCCCGCAGCGCGGCGCGCGCCTCGCGCACCTCGGCTCCGTGTTGACGGTCGTTGTCCATGGCTTGCTCCGCATGCGACACGCCCACCCTGATGCTGCGGCCATGATGTCACGGCCCGCCCGCGGCGAGGGGATGGAAACTCCCTAAACTCGCGGCATGGCACGCAAGGACCACGCGTCGGAGACCCCGGCCACGCAGCTGCTGCGGCAGCGCAGCATCAGCTTCACCGAGCACCTGTACGACTACGTCGAGCACGGCGGCACCACCGAGTCGGCGCGCAAGCTCGGCGTCGACGAGCACCACGTCGTCAAGACGCTGGTGATGGAGGACGAGAAGGCGGCACCGCTGATCGTGCTGATGCACGGCGATCGCCAGGTCAGCACCAAGAACCTGGCGCGGCAGATCGGGGCGAAGAAAGTCGCGCCCTGCAAGCCCGAGGTGGCGCAGCGCCACAGCGGCTTCCTGGTCGGCGGCACCTCGCCGTTCGGCACCCGCAAGGCGATGCCGGTGTACGTCGAATCGACCATCCTCGCGTTGCCGCGCATCTACATCAACGGCGGGCGGCGCGGCTACCTGGTCGGCATCCCGCCATCCGTGCTGACCGCGCTGCTGGCCGCGCAGCAGGTGCAGTGTGCCGGTGCAGAATAGGCGCCCCGGGCCCCAGCCACTTCCTGCCAGACGCCGCATGCAGACCCTCACCACCGTTGCCGCCGTGATCGCGGCCTACCTGATCGGTTCGTTGTCGTTCGCCGTGATCGTCAGCCGGGCCATGGGCCTGAACGATCCGCGCAGCTACGGCTCGGGCAACCCCGGCGCCACCAACGTGCTGCGCTCGGGCAACAAGACCGCCGCCATCCTGACGCTGCTGCTCGACGCGCTGAAGGGCTATGTGCCGGTGCTGCTGGTGCTGCTGTTCGGCGCGCGCTTCGGGCTGCAGGAGGGCACGGTCGCGCTGGTCGGGCTGGCCGCCTTCGTCGGCCACCTGTGGCCGGTGTTCTTCCGCTTCAAGGGCGGCAAGGGCGTGGCCACCGCGGCCGGCGTGCTGCTTGCCTTCAACCCCTGGCTCGGCGCCGCGACGCTGCTCACCTGGGTCATCATCGCGGCGTTCTTCCGCTACTCGTCGCTGGCCGCGCTGGTGTCCGCGGTGTTCGCGCCGGTCTACCAGCTGCTGATCTGGGACGGCGGCGCCATTGCGGCGGCCATCGTCGCGATGAGCCTGCTGCTGATCTGGCGCCACCTGCCCAACATCCAGAAGCTGATCGCCGGCACCGAGAGCAAGCTGGGCAGCAAGAAGCCGGCGCCGCCGGCCGCAGCGGCCACCGCCCACAAACCGAAGAAGCACCCGCCAAAACATCACCACGGAGCCAAGCCATGACCCACGCCGTGCGGCGTTTCCACGTCGAGGACCGCTATTCCGACATGGCCATCCACCATGGCACGGTCTACCTCGCCGGCCAGGTGCCCGACGACACCACGCAGGACATCCGGGGCCAGACGCGCCAGGTGCTGGCGATGGTCGACAAGCTGCTCGCCGAGGCGCACACCGACAACGCGCACATCCTGATGGCGCAGATCTTCCTGGCCGACATGGCCGATTTCGCCGGCATGAACGAGGTCTGGGACGACTGGGTCGCGCCCGGCGACGCGCCGCCGCGGGCCACCGTGCAGGCGAAGCTGGCCAACCCGGCCTACCGCATCGAGATCGTCGTCACCGCGGCACTGAAGGCCTGAGCCGGCAGCGGAAATACCCCTGCCGGCGTCGATGCGGCTTGTGGATGCGAACCGTTCGCATTTACACTGACCGCATGCACACCATCACCACCACCCAGCCCCTCGCCGCCGGCAGCCTGCCGGTGGCGTCCGCCCGACTGAACGGTGCCTCGCGCACCGGCGTGCCGGTTCGCCGACTCACCAGCGAAGAGGTGCTGGATGGCGAGAAGGAGGTCATCATCAAGCATGGCGACTCCGAATACCGGCTGCGCCTGACCTCGCTCAACAAGCTGATCCTGACCAAGTGATCCGCTGGCGTCGCCCGCACGTGCCGGAAGTCGCGCGGGCCGGCTGACGCCGCTCAAGTCGGCGTCAGCCCCGCCGATAGCCTCCTGATTCTCAGGAGACAACATGAAATTCGTCAACCGAATGAAGATCGGGACGCGGTTGGGGGTGGGCTTCGGCTTCGTGATCCTGTTGCTGGCGCTGATCACCGGCGTGGCCGTGTCGCGCATCCGTGCCATCAACGCGGCGACGGCCGAGATCGTCAGCGACGGCTACGGCCAGATCGCGCTGGCCAACGAGATCGACCGCGGCGTCAACAAGCAGGCCAACCATTTGCGCAGCGCGGTGCTGGCCGTCGGCGACGATGCCGAGGTCAAGGCCTACATCACGAAGGTGAGCGAGGCCACGCGCGAGATCGGCAAGACCAAGGAGAAGCTTGCCGCCACCGGCAGCACGCCCCAGGGCGACGAGCTGCTGAAGGCCTTGCAGGAAAGCGGCGAGGCCTATGTCAAGAAGCGCCAGAAGGTCGTCACGCTGCTGCAGGCCAACCTGCCGGACGCGGCGCGCAGCTTCCTGCTGAAGGAAGTCAAGCCGCTGCAGGACGCCTACCTGGCGGCCTCGCTCGACCTGGTGCGCTACCAGGAAACCCGGATGCAGGAAGCCGCCGCGCAGGCCGAAGCCGCCGGGCGCACCGCCAGCATCGTGACCATCGCGCTGGCCGGCATGGCCGGGCTGTGCGGCATCGTCATCAGCCTCGTGATCAGCCGTTCGATCACCGGCGCGCTGCGGCGCGCGGTGCAGGTGGCCGAGACCGTGGCGGCCGGCGACCTGACCTCGCGCATCGAAGTCCACAGCGGCGACGAGACCGGCCAGCTGCTGAGCGCGCTGCAGGCGATGAACGACAGCCTGGTGCGCGTGGTCGGCACGGTGCGGGCGGGGTCCGACAGCATCGCCACCGGCTCCAGCGAGATCGCCGGCGGCAACGCCGACTTGTCGCAGCGCACCGAGGAGCAGGCGTCCAACCTGCAGCGCACGGCCGCGTCGATGGAGCAGATCACCGCCACCGTGCGGGCGAATGCCGACACCGCGCGCCAGGCCACGCAGCTCGCCAGCTCGGCCAGCCTGGTGGCGGTGCAGGGCGGCGAGGTGGTGGGCCGGGTCGTGACGACGATGGACGAGATCAGCGCCAGCTCGCGCAAGATCGGCGACATCATCGGCGTGATCGACGGCATCGCGTTCCAGACCAACATCCTGGCGCTCAATGCCGCCGTCGAGGCGGCGCGGGCCGGCGAGCAGGGCCGCGGCTTCGCGGTGGTCGCGAGCGAGGTGCGCAGCCTGGCCCAGCGCAGCGCGCAGGCGGCGAAGGAGATCAAGGCGCTGATCGGCGCCAGCGTCGAGAAGGTCGCGGCCGGTGCACAGCTGGTCGGCGATGCCGGCTCGACCATGAAGGACGTGGTGGCGCAGGTGAAGCAGGTGGCGGTGCTGATCGGCGAGATCAGCAATGCCACCGGCGAGCAGACCGCCGGCATCGGCCAGGTCAGCGAGGCGGTGACGCAGATCGAGCAGGTGACGCAGCAGAACGCGGCGCTGGTCGAGCAGTCGGCCGCGGCCGCCGACAGCCTTCAGCAGCAGGCGGCGCGGCTGGTGGATGCGGTGCGCCTGTTCAAGCTGAACGGCGACGAGCAGCTCGCGCCGGCCTGATTCAGGCGACGACCAGGCCCAGCAAGGCCGGGTCGCCCCGGCCGAGCCGCCCCAGCACCGGCTCCTCGCCGGTCAGGTCGACGACCGTCGTCGGCTCGCGCGGACAAGCCCCGGCGTCGACCACCGCCTGCACCTGCCCCTGGAAGCGCTCGCGGATCTCGTCCGGGTCGTTCAGCGGCTCCGTCTCGCCCGGCGGGATCAGCGTGGTCGACAGCAGTGGTTCGCCGAACATCTCCAGCAGCTCCTGCAGCATCTTGTGGTCCGGCACGCGCAACCCGATGGTGCGGCGCGACGGGTGCGAGACGCGCCGCGGCACCTCCTTGGTCGCCTCCAGGATGAAGGTGAACGGCCCCGGCGTCGCATGCTTCATCAGCCGGTACTGCTTGTTGTCGACGCGCGCATAGCTCGACAGCTCGGACAGGTCGCGGCACAGCAGCGTCAGGTGGTGCTTGTCGTCGACGCCGCGGATGCGACGCAGGTTCTCGGCCGCCGCCTTGTCGTCCAGGTGGCACACCAGCGCATAGCTCGAATCGGTGGGCACTGCGGCGATGCCGCCGGCATGCAGGATCTGCGCGGCCTGCTTCAGCAGGCGCTGCTGCGGGTTGTCGGGATGGACCTCGATGTACTGGGGCATGGGCCGCGATGCTAATCCGCGATCGTGTCGGCCGCCACTGTGGACGTCGCGGGTTGCGTCGCCGTCTGCCGCATGTTGAGCCAGGCGCTGGCCGCGCCGCACACCGCGATCACGCCCATGCCGACCCAGGCCCAGCCATCCGGCACGTAGCGGAACACCGCCCAGCTCACCGCCGCGGCGACGCCGATCTGCAGGTAGATGAAGGGCATCAATGTCGCCGTCGGCGCCAGCCCCAGCGCGAGGATCAGGAACAGGTGGCCGACCGTGCCCAGCGCGCCGATGGCCAGCAGCAGCGCCAGCTGCTGCGGTGGTGCCGCCAGCAGCACGCCGTCGGTGTCGATCGCGCTGAACGCGAGCACCGGCGTCAGCGCCAGCGCGCCGGTCAGGCCGGTGTAGAAATGCGTGGTGTAGGGGCTCTCCAGCGCCGACAGCTTGCTGGTCAGCACCTGGAAGCTGGCGTAGGTCAGCGCGCCGGCGAGCGGGAACAGCACCGCCCAGCCGAACAGCCCGCTGCCCGGGCGGATCACGATCAGCGCACCGGCAAAGGCCGCGCACACCAGCGCCCAGCGCAGCGCCGACACGCGCTCGTGCAGCACCCAGTACGCGAGCAAGGTCACCACCACCGGCGTCAGCATGTTGATCGCGGTGAACTCGGCCACCGGCATCTGCTGCACGCCGAAGAAGCTGAGCGCGCTGGTGGCCAGCAGCAGCGCGCCGCGCGCCAACTGGAAGCGCGGGTGCTCGCTGCGAAAGCCTGCTGTCTTCGAGCGCAGCAGCCAGATCCCCATCGACACCGCCTGGAACGCATAGCGCGCCCACAGGATCAGCAGCACCGGCAGGAAGGCGCCGAGGTACTTGATCGTCGTGTCCATGGTGGCGAAGCACAGCGCCGCCAGCGCGATCAGCGCGATGCCCCGCGCGGGGCGCTGCTTCTTCAACACCGCGCTTTCACGAAGGAAGCTGCACCCGGTCGGCCAGCGCCTCCCACACCGGCGTCAGCCGGCCCGGCAGCGGCGGCAGCGTGCCGAGGTCGACGTGGCTCTCGTCGGGGCTGTGGAAGTCGGAGCCGCGCGATGCGAGCAGGTCGAACTCGAGCGCCATGTCGGCGTACTTCAGGAAATCGGCCGTGCCGTGGCTGCCGGTGATCACCTCGACGCCGCGCCCGCCATGGGCCTTGAACTCGGTGAAGAGCGCGTACTCCTCGTTGGCGGTGAACTTGTAGCGGCCCGGGTGGGCGATCACTGCGATGCCGTGCGCGTCGTGGATCCAGCGGATCGCGTCCCCCAGCTTTGCCCAGCGGTGCGGCACGTAGCCGGGCTTGCCCTCGACCAGGTACTTGCGGAAGACCTCGTGCGTGTCCTGGCAGGCGCCGGTCTCGACCAGGAAGCGCGCGAAGTGCGTGCGCGAGATCAGCTCCGGGTTGCCGACGTACTTGAGCGCGCCGTCGTAGGCGCCGCGGATGCCGACCATCGCGAGCCCGTCGGACATCTCGCGTGCACGCTGTTCGCGCCCGCCGCGCGTGGCCGCCAGGCCGGCGGTGAGCGCGGGGTTGTCGGCATCGAAGCCGAGGCCGACGATGTGCACCGTGATGCCGGCGAAGGTGACCGAGATCTCGGTGCCGGTGAGGTAGGGGAGCCCGAGCGCCAGCGCCGCATCGCGGGCCCGCTGCTGGCCGCCGACCTCATCGTGGTCGGTCAGCGCCCACAGCTCGACGCCGTTGGCCTTGGCGCGCGCGGCCAGTTCCTCGGGTTGCAGCGTGCCGTCCGACACCGCGGAATGGCAGTGCAGGTCGGCGTTGGTCCATACAGCAGGTTGGCTCACAGGGGGATTGTAGGGAGCCGCCGTCCGCGGTGCCCCGATAGGGTTTCACGACGACCTCCCGGCTTGGGAGCGGCAGCTTGTAGCCCGGATGCCAATCCGGGATCTGCGCAGAAAACCGCTGGTTCGGCAAAGGCGCGTGCGGGCAGGCTGGGGCGCGCCAATCAGGGTGGGGCGCCGGAGCTGGCTGGTTTCAAGGCCCGCGCGCGCCAGCGCGCTTCGTGGACTGACTTGTCGCCGACTGTTTGACCACAGCGAGCGAAGCGAGCGGCGGGAGTTTCGGCGACGGGCCTTGAAAGCAGGCAGCGCAGGGGAGTCCTCGCCCCCCAGGGCGAGGACCGCTCCATCCGGCGCACCCCAGCCTGCCCGCACGCGCCTTTGCTCGCGCCAACGCAGGAACCCCGGATTGGCGTCCGGGCTACGGAACGACCCGCAGCAAGCGCCCCGGGCTGTTGTCCGTCAGCAGGTACAGCAGCCCGTCCGGCCCCTGCCGCACGTCGCGGATGCGCTCGTGCAGGTCGGCCAGCAGGCGTTCTTCCTTCACGATCCTGTTGCCGTCGAGTTGCAGCCGCACCAGCCGCTGCCCGGCCAGCGCGCCGACGAACAGGCTGCCCTTCCAGCCCGGGTAGCGGTCGCTGGTCAGGAAGGCCATGCCGCTGGGCGCGATCGACGGCACCCACACCGTCAGCGGCTGCGCCATGCCGGCCTTCGCCTTGCCTTCGCCGATCGGCGCGCAGCTGCCGTACTCGCAGCCGTAGGTGATGACCGGCCAGCCGTAGTTGGTGCCGGCTTCGTCGAGGTTGACCTCGTCGCCGCCCTGCGGGCCGTGCTCGTGCGTCCACAGCACGCCGGTCTGCGGGTGCAGCGCCGCGCCCTGCATGTTGCGGTGGCCGTAGCTCCAGATCTCGGGCTTGGCACCGGCGTTCTGGACGAACGGGTTGTCGGCCGGCACGCGGCCGTCGGCCTCGATGCGCACCACCTTGCCGAGGTGGTTGGACAGGTCCTGCGCATCGTCGCGGCGGTTGAAGCGGTCGCCCATCGTGACGAACAGCCGCCCGTCGCGCGCGAACACCAGCCGCGAGCCGAAGTGCGCACTGCTGCGCACCTTCGGGCTTTGCCGGAAGATCACTGCCACGTCGACCAGCCGGTCGCCCTGCAGCCTGCCGCGCGCGACCGCGGTGCCGTTCTTGTCGGCGTCGTCGCCGCTGCCGGCCTCGGCGTAGCTCCAGTAGACGAGCTTGTTGCCCGCGAACTTCGGGTCGATCGCCACGTCGAGCAGGCCGCCCTGGCCGCGTGCATCGACCGCCGGCAGGCCGGCCAGCGGCTCGCCCAGCGTGCCGTCGGCCGCGATCACGCGCATGCGCCCCGGCCGTTCGGTGACCAGCATGCGGCCGTCGGGCAGGAAGGCCAGACCCCACGGGTTCTGCAGGCCGCGCGTCAGCGTGACGGTGTCCAGCGCGTGCGCAGCCAGCGCCGCCAGGCTCAGCAGCGCCGCCAGCGCGGCATGGATCCAGGGCTTGCGCATGCTCATCCCACTCCTTCGACGACCATCTGGATGCGCTGCTGGCCGTTGTAGTCGTCGACCCGCAGCTGGTAGGCCAGCCGCACGCGCGTGCCGACCGGCTCGGTGTGGCCGAACCATATCGCATCGCGCAGTGCGCCGGCATGCCGCACCGACAGCTTCAGGTGCTTCTCGCCGACCAGCCGCTGCGACACCACCTCGACCTCGTCGCAGAACAGCGGTGGTTCGAAGGACTGGCCCCAGACCTGCGCATCGAGCGAGCGCACCGTCTCGGCGTTGAAGTACTGCGCCGGCAGCGGCCCGTCGGTCAGCAGCGTGCGCGACAGCGTGGCCGCATCGAGCCACTCGCGCGCCACCTGCTGCAGCGCGCCGTCGAAGGTCTCGAAATCCTCTTCGGCCAGCGTGCAGCCGGCCGCCATCGCATGGCCGCCGAAGCGCTTGAGCACGCCCGGGTGGCGCTTGGTCACCAGGTCGAGCGCATCGCGCAGGTGGAAGCCGGCGATGGATCGCCCCGAGCCCTTCAGCAGGCCGTCCTGCCCGAGCGCGAACACGAAGGTCGGACGGTGCAGCCGGTCTTTCAGGCGCCCGGCGACGATGCCGACCACGCCTTCGTGGAACTCGGGGTCGTAGATCGAGAGTGCCGCCGGCGCATCGCCCTCGGGCATCAGCGTCTCGAGCATGGCCTCGGCCTGCTCGCGCATGCCGGCCTCGACCTCGCGGCGCTCGCGGTTGATGCCGTCCAGCGTCTGCGCCAGCTGCACGGCGCGCGCCGGGTCGTCGGTGAGCAGGCATTCGATGCCCAGCGACATGTCCGACAGCCGCCCGGCGGCGTTGATGCGCGGCCCGAGCGCGAAGCCGAAATCGAAGCCGCTGGCGCGCGACGCATCGCGCCCGGCGGCGCTGAAGAGCGCCGCCACGCCGGCCTGCATCTTGCCGGCGCGGATGCGGCGCAGGCCCTGCGCGACCAGCCGGCGGTTGTTGGCATCGAGCTTGACGACGTCGGCGACGGTGCCGAGCGCGACCAGGTCGAGCAGCGCATCGAGGCGCGGCTGCTGTTCGGCGGTGAACGCGCCGCGCGTGCGCAGCTCGCTGCGCAGCGCCAGCAGCACGTAGAACATCACGCCGACGCCGGCGAGGTTCTTGCTCGCGAAACCGCAGCCGGGCTGGTTCGGGTTGACGATCACGCTGGCGTCCGGCAGCACCACCTGCTCGCCTTCCTTGGCCGGCAGGTGGTGGTCGGTGACCAGCACGTCGAGGCCGAGCGCGCGCGCGTGCGCGACGCCGGCGATGCTCGCGATGCCGTTGTCCACCGTCAGCAGCAGGTCGGGCCGCAGGCCCATCGCCAGGTCGACGATGGTCGGCGTGAGGCCGTAGCCGTGCACCGCGCGGTCGGGCACCACGTGCTGCAGCGTGCCCGGCGCGGCGCCCAGCAGCGCCAGGCCGCGCAGCGCGACGGCGCAGGCGGTGGCGCCGTCGCAGTCGTAGTCGGCGACGACGCAGATGCGCTTGCGCGCGGCGATGGCGTCGGCCAGCAGCACCGCCGCGGCCGGGGCGCCGAGCAGCTCGGTGGGCGGGATCAGCCGTGCCAGGCCGTCGTCGAGCTCGTCGTTGTGGCGCACGCCGCGCGCCGCGAACAGCTGGGCCAGCAGCGGGTGCACGCCGGCCTGCTCGAGCGCCCACACGGTGCGCGGCGGCGCGTCGCGGCGGGTGATCTGCACGCCGGCCGCCATCACAGCGCCTCCAGCACGGCCGCAGGCGCGCTGCCGCCGAAGCGCCGCGCCACGCGGGCCAACCAGCCCTGCGGCTGCGCATCGAAGCGCTGCGCGAAGCGTTCGCCGCACAGCGTCAGCGAGACCGGGGCGCCGGCATCGTGGCGTTCCAGCAGCGTGCGCAGCGGCCCGGCATCGAGCGCGCGCCAGGCCTCGGCCCAGTCGGACCAGTCCTCGCCCAGCAGCGGCGCGCGCAGCCGGCCATCGATGACGAGCCCGGCGCTGTCGGCCGCCGGCTGGGCGCGGCCACAACCGCTGAGCCAGAACGAGTTGACCGGCAGCGCGCCGATGCCGGCGCGGTGGTCGTTCAGGGGCTGCTGGTAGAGCAGCATCTGCACCTCGTTCTGCAGCCGCCGGATCAGCCGCGCCTGCGGGTGGCTGCCCATCCACAGGTCGAGGTTGCGGCCGATCACGCGGTCGAGCGATGCGGTGGGCAGCCCGTCCAGCGAGTCGTGCGACGCGTACCAGCGCATCGGCGAGCCCCAGGCCAGCTGCCAGCCTTCGCCGTCGAACAGCGGGCGCACCGCCTCGAACAGCGCCTGCGATTCCTGCGCGCTCAGGTGCAGCGAATCCGGGTAGCCGACGCTGACGTGCTCGGCGCCGACGTGCCAGTGCACCGGCGTCAGCAGGCCCCAGGCGGCATCGCCGGTGGCCACGCCGTCGGCCGCGGCCGCGTGGGCCGCCCAGGGCAGGCAGCCGTCCGGCGCCTGCCAGCCGAGCAGCCGGGCGTGGGCCTGCTCGGCCGGGGTGCTGAGGGAATATTCGTCGCTGCCCAGCCGGTCGCCGGGGGTCATGCGGGGCAGCAGGCGCTGCAGGTGGGGAAGGGCCAGGCCGCGCAGGGCCGGCAGGCCAGCGTCGGAAAGCGTGCTGGCGCAGGGGATCAACAGGTGCATCGGTGGATTATCGGACGCGCGCACCGTCACCGCCGCGTCATCGCCCTGCCACCACCGCGTCATCCCGCTGGGCGAAGCTGGGCGTCCATGCAAAGAGACGCTTTTCTTCGCGCGTGGACCGGTCCTTCGGACAACCCCGGGGACGACGAAGAACCGTCCGCCGATCGCCGGCGCTACCGCAGCGTCTGGATCTCCGACCTGCACCTGGGCACGCCCGGCTGCCAGGCGAAGGCGTTGCTCGATTTCCTGAAGCACGTCGAGTGCGACACGCTGTTCCTGGTCGGCGACATCGTCGACGGCTGGCAGCTGCGCCGCAGCTGGTACTGGCCGCAGGCGCACAACGACGTGGTGCAGAAGCTGCTGCGCAAGGCGCGCAAGGGCACGCGCGTCGTCTTCATCCCGGGCAACCATGACGAATTCGCGCGCCGCTACGTCGGGCACGAGTTCGGCGGCATCGAGGTGGCCGAGGAGTGGGTGCACGAGACCGCCGACGGCCGCCGACTGTGGATCATCCACGGCGACCTGTTCGACGGCGTGATCCAGTGCGCCAAGTGGCTGGCGCACGTCGGCGACACGCTGTACGAGTTCACGCTGAAGCTGAACCGGCACCTGAATTCGCTGCGCGCGCGCCTGGGGCTGCCGTACTGGAGCCTGTCGAAGTACCTGAAGCTGAAGGTCAAGCGGGCCGTCAACTTCATCGGCGACTTCGAGCAGGCGGTGGCGCGCGAGGCGCGCCGGCGCGGCATGCAGGGCGTCGTCTGCGGCCACATCCACCATGCCGAGCTGCGCGACATCGACGGCATCACCTATGCGAACGACGGCGACTGGGTCGAGAGCCTGACCGCGCTGGTCGAGCACGCCGACGGGCGGCTCGAGATCGTCGACTGGGCGCAGGTGCTGCGCGACCGCGCGCCGGCACCCACGACCGCTGTGACGGTGGCGGCATGAAGATCCTGCTGGTCACCGACGCGTGGAAGCCGCAGGTCAACGGCGTCGTCACGACGCTGGTCGAGCTGCAGCAGGGGTTGGCGGAACTCGGCCACGAGGTGGTGATGATCGAGCCGTCGGGCTTCAGGCGCTTTGCCTGCCCGGGCTACCGCGAGATCGAGCTCGCGTGGCGACCCGGCCGCGAGGTGGCACGCCGCATCGACGCCGCGCAGGCCGACGCGATCCACATCGCGACCGAAGGCCCGCTGGGTGGCGCGGCCCGTGCGCACTGCCTCAAGCGCGGCCTGGCGTTCACGACCGCCTTCCACACCCGTTTCCCCGAGATCCTGGCGCGTGCGCTGCACCTGCCCGAAAGCTGGGGCTATGCCTGGTTCCGCCGCTTCCATGCGAAGTCCAGCGGCATCATGGTGCCGACCGCCGGCATGTACGACATCCTGCAGGGTTACGGATTCAAGCCGCTGCGCCGCTGGTCGCACGGTGTCGACCTGGGCCTGTTCGAGCCGGTGCCCGGGGCTGACTTCGGGCTGCCGCGGCCGGTGTTCCTGCACGTCGGGCGCCTGAGCTACGAGAAGAACCTGGAGGCCTTCCTCGACCTGGACCTGCCGGGCTCGAAGGTGGTCTACGGCGTCGGGCCGCTGCAGGAGCGGCTGCAGCGCGAGTACCCGCAGGTGCACTGGCGCGGCGTGGTGATGCGGCCCGAGCTGGCCCGCATCTACAGCGCCGCCGACGTGTTCGTGTTCCCCGGCCGCTCCGAGACCTTCGGGCTGGTGATGCTGGAGGCGCTGGCCTGCGGCACGCCGGTCGCCGCCTACCCGGTGGCCGGCCCGCTGGACGTGGTGGCGCCGAAGCACGACGGGCGCGATGGCGGTGTGTTGCACGACGATCTGCGCAGCGCGGCACTGCAGGCACTGGAGATCCCGCGAGATCGCGCGCGCGAGCGGGCGCTGCAATTCGGCTGGGAGCCGGTCTGCCGCGAATTCCTCGGGCACCTGGTGCCGGCCGGTCCCGGCGCTGACATGGGTGTCACGAAACCGTCGCAAAAGCTTCATAAACTCGTCGGATGACCCCGTCGACCGTTTCGCCGCCGGCACCGCTGATGCCAGCGCTGCTGAACCGCGAACGCGCCATCCTCGAATTCAACCGCCGCGTGCTGGCCCAGGCCCGGCGCGAGGACGTGCCGCTGCTCGAGCGGCTGCGCTACATCTGCATCGTGTCGTCCAACATGGACGAGTTCTTCGAGGTCCGCTTCGCCGACTACATCGAGGCGGTGCGCCAGCCGGGCGCCGGCGTGTCGGCGCGCGACCTGGCCAGCGTGGCCGCCGATGCCCACCTGCTGATCGACGACCAGTACCGCTGCTTCAACGACGAGGTGATGCCGGCGCTGAAGCTGCAGGGCATCCAGATCCTGAACCACAGCGAGCGCAACGAGGCGCAGCGGCGCTGGGTCGACAACTTCTTCCAGCGCCAGGTGCGCCCGCTGTTGGTGCCGGTGGGGCTGGACCCGTCGCACCCGTTCCCGCAGGTCGCCAACAAGTCGCTGAACTTCATCGTCCGCCTGGGCGGCAAGGACGCCTTCGGGCGCGAGAACACCATCGCGATCGTCAAGGTGCCGCGCGTGTTGCCGCGCGTGATGCGCCTGCCCGACGACATCGCCGGCAACGGCCAGGCCTTCGTGCTGCTGACGAGCGTGATCCGCGCGCACCTGGCCGATCTGTTCCCGGGGCGCGAGGTCGAGGCCTTCTCGCAGTTCCGGCTGACGCGCGATTCCGACCTGGCCATCGACGAGGAAGACGTCGCCAACCTGCGCCAGGCCTTGCGCACCGGGCTCACGACACGGCATTTCGGGCAGGCGGTGCGGCTGGAGGTGGTCAACACCTGCCCGCCGGAGCTGTCGGAATTCCTGCTGATGCAGTTCGCGTTGCCGCAGGCCGCGCTGTACCACGTCAACGGGCCGGTCAACCTGGTGCGGCTGAACGCGCTGATCGACGGCGCGGATGCGCCGGCGCTGCGCTTCCCGAAGCACGAGGCGCCGTGGCCGCAGGGCCTGCGGCACGACCAGTCGATCTTCGAGCGCCTGCGCAGCGGCGGCGACGTGCTGATGCACCACCCGTTCGAATCCTTCGAGCCGGTGATGCAGTTCCTGCGCGAGGCGGTCGAGGACCCCGACGTGCTGGCGATCAAGCAGACGATCTACCGCACCGGCAGCGAATCGCCGCTGATGGACCTGCTGATCGAGGCGGCGCGGCGCGGCAAGGAAGTGATGGCGGTGGTCGAGCTGAAGGCGCGCTTCGACGAGGAGGCCAACATCAACTGGGCCGAGCGGCTGGAGGCGGTGGGTGCGCAGGTGGTGTACGGCATCGTCGGGCTGAAGACGCATGCCAAGCTGCTGCTGGTGACGCGGCGCGAGGATGGCCGGCTGCGCCGCTACGGTCACCTGTCGACCGGCAACTACAACCCGAAGACGGCGCGCCTGTACACCGACGTCGGCTGCCTGACGGGCGACGGCGACATGACGGCTGACATCGACGCCGTCTTCCAGCAACTCGCCAGCCTGGGCAAGATGCGCCCGCTGCGCCAGCTGCTGCAGGCGCCGTTCACGCTGCACCGGCAGATGGTGCAGCACATCCACCAGGTGGCCGATGCGGCGCGCCAGGGGCGGCCGGCGCGCATCGTCGCGAAGATCAACGCGTTGACCGACGTGCCGCTGATCGAGGCGCTGGTGGCCGCCGGCCAGGCCGGCGCCGACATCGACCTGATCGTGCGCGGCGCCTGCATGCTGCCGCCGGGCATCCCGGGCCAGACCGACCGCATCCGCGTGCGCTCGGTGGTCGGGCGGCTGCTGGAGCATTCGCGCGTGCTGTACTTCCGCTGGGGCGAGGCAGAGGCGGACGAGGCCTTGTTCCTGTCGAGTGCCGACTGGATGGGGCGCAACATGTTCCGCCGCATCGAGGTGGCCTGGCCGGTGCGCGATGCCGCGGTGCGCCAGCGCGTGATCGACGAATGCCTCGTGCCCTACCTGCACGACGGCTGCGATGCCTGGACCCTGCACGCCGACGGCAGCTACGAGCGCGTCGGCACCGACGGACCGAGCGCACAGCGGGCCTTGCTGGCGCTGAAGCAACCGGGAGCGGCGTGATGGACCTGATCCTGTGGCGGCATGCCGAGGCGCATGTGATCAAAGACGGCCAGGACGACCTGGAGCGGGCGCTGACCGCCAAGGGCGAACGCCAGGCGCAGCGCATGGCCGAGTGGCTGAACCAGCGCATCGCGCATTCGACGCGCATCCTGGCGAGCCCGGCGCTGCGCACGCAGCAGACCGCGAAGGCGCTGGACAAGTCGTTCAAGACGCTGGCGGCGATCGCGCCGGAGGCGGCGCCCGAGGTGGTGCTGAAGGCCGTGCGCTGGGGCGAGGCCAGCGAGCCGGTGCTGGTGGTGGGTCACCAGCCGACGCTCGGCCAGGTGGCGGCCTTGCTGCTGACCGGCCAGCCGCAGCCGTGGGCGGTCAAGAAGGGCGCGGTCTGGTGGCTGCGCCAGCGCGAGCGCGAAGGTGGGGTCGAGGTGGTGCTGCAGGCCGTGCAGGGGCCGGACTGCCTGTAGCGCCGGCGCGCTGCCGCGTCAGTGCTGCGCGTTCAGCAGCGCGGTGAGTTCCGCAGAAATCTCGTGATCGCCGTGCAGGCATTGCTGCTGCTGCGCGGGAGTCAGGCGTTGCTGCGGCCCACGCCCTTGGCGCAGGACGTGGCCTTCGAACGGGCAGGTGTTCTGCATGCCCGGGGGGGTTCCAGGCGAAGACACAGGGTGCGCAACCGCGCTGCCTCGAATCATGCATGTCATGGTTCACTCCTTCGCTTCGTCGGTTGAAACTCAAGCCATCGCCAGCTGGTCATCCATGTCGATGACCTCGGGGTTCTCGATGTCCGGGCCGGCTGCCGCCACCTCGGCCAGCGCACTCAGCTGGTCGAGGAAGGTCTTCAGCCACAGCGCGAACCGCACCTCGTCGAGCAGCGCCACCGGCGCGCTTGCCATCTGAAGCAAGGCACCGGTCGCCGCGTGCCAGCGCAGCGCCGACGAGAAGCCGTCGGCATCCATCTTCTCTTCGCTCGATTGCCAGCGCCCGGGATCGTCGCTCGGCGGGCCGAAGGGCATGCAGCCGGCTTCGGCGAACAGGTGGATGCGCGCCATCACGGGCTCGTGCAGCAGGCTCACGACGAACCTGTCGTCGACCACGAGTTGCACGTGGCCTTCTGCATCGCACTCGAAGCGGCCGCCGCCGATGCGGCGGGAGAAACCGTCCATCAGGATCCGCAAGGTGTCGCTCATGGGAACGTCAATCGGTTGTTGCAAGCCAGTCGTGCGGGCTGAGTAACGACCCGCCGGATCCGGTTCCCGGTGCACGCCAGACGATCGTCCCGGCCGGTTGTCAGTTGTTGACTTTTCGGAGGGCCGACTTGTGCGGCAATTCCTTACAGCGAGTGACACCCAGCGTCGATAGTCCTTGCGTGCAGTGACACATCGCCTGATCAACGACAGAAAGGTTTGCATGGCCTGGTTGAATGCCGAACGATTTGCCGCCGCGGTCCTGTGCGCGACGCTGGCCGGTTTCGCCGCCGGGCAGGCCTGGGCGCAGTCCGAGGAGCCGATCCGCCCGATCCCGCTCGACGTGCGGCTCGATGCGCGCAAGGTGGCTTTGGGCGACAAGCTGTTCCACGACAAGCGCCTGTCCGGCGACGACACGCTGTCGTGCGCGAGCTGCCACGCACTCGACCGCGGAGGCGTCGACGGCCGCGTCACTGCCATCGGCATCGGTGGCGCGGTCGGCCCGATCAACGTGCCGACGGTGCTGAACAGCAGCTTCAATTTCCGCCAGTTCTGGGACGGCCGTGCCGCATCGCTGGAGGAGCAGGCCGCCGGCCCGGTGCACAACCCGAAGGAGATGGGCAGCAACTGGGCCCAGGTGATCGGCAAGCTGTCGCGCGACAAGGCCCTGGTCGGGGCCTTCGGCGAGGCCTACCGCGACGGCCTGCAGCCGCGCAACATCCAGGACGCGATCGCCACCTTCGAGCGCTCGCTCACCACGCCCAACTCGCGCTTCGACAAGTACCTGCGCGGCGACAAGACCGCGTTGCGCGCCGACGAGCAGCGCGGCTACCTGCTGTTCAAGAACTACGGCTGCGTCGCGTGCCACCAGGGCGTCAACGTCGGCGGCAACATGTTCCAGGTGTTCGGCGTGATGGGCGACTACTTCGCCGAGCGCACGCTGACCGACGCCGACCTCGGCCGCTTCAACGTGACGCACGACCCCGCCGACAAGCACCTCTTCAAGGTTCCGAGCCTGCGCAACGTCGCCCTGACGGCGCCGTATTTCCACGACGGCTCGGCGCGCACGCTCGACGAGGCCGTCGACACCATGTTCAGGGTGCAGCTCGGCCGCCCCGCACCGCCGCAGGACAAGGAACTGGTCGTCAAGTTCCTGCGCACGCTGACCGGCGAGCTGCGCGGGCAGCCGCTCGAGCCGCGCAACCTGCCCTGACCGCCCCTGCCTGCGAAAGACACCGATGAACAAGAGACGCTGGTTCAATCTGCTGCTCGCCACCGTGCTGGTGGCGCTGCTCGGCCTGCTGGTCAGCCGCACGGCCGGCCTGGACCGCGGCGAGTACGGCGAGGTCGCCGCCGTGCTGCGCCAGCTCAAGCAGATCGATGCCGAATGGAACGTCGACGTGCTGCGCTCGAAGACGGGGTTGAACGCGAGCTACGACCCGGTCGCGAGCCCGCTGCCGGCGATGGAACTGCTCGAGGGCACGCTGCGCAGCAAGGCCGACCGCTTCTGGGGCGGCCGCGGCGACAGCCTGCAGCGCATCCAGCCGCTGATCGACAACTACCGCAAGGCGATGGACCGCAAGGTGCAGCTGGTCGACCGCTTCAAGTCGCAGCACTCCATCCTGCGCAACTCCACGCGCTACCTGCCCTTTGCCGCCAACGAGGCACTGCAGGCCCTGTTCGGCGAGCCCGAGGCGGCGGCGGGGGTCGATCACGTGCTGCTCAACGTGCTGATGTACGTCAACACGCCCGAGGCGACGTCGGGCCAGCTGGTCGAGGACAGCATCGCGCAGCTGCGCGTGGTCGCCCAGACCCTGCCGCCGGACGCGCAACGCGCCACCACCGGCTTCGCGGCGCATGCCGCGATGGTGCTGCGCCAGGAACGCGCCGGTGCGCGCCTGCTGGCCGAGCTGACCGCGCTGCCCACCGCCGCCGCGCTCGACGAACTGGCCGACATGCACGAGCTGGAGCACGAGAAGCTGCTGGCGGCCCAGCAGACCTGGCGCTGGGTGCTGGTCGCGTACTCGGTGCTGCTGCTGCTGGCGCTGGCGTATGCGGGCTGGCGCCTGTTCGCGAGCTACCGCCAGCTGAACCAGGTCAACCAGGCGCTCAGCCGCAGCAACGAGGAGCTGAAGGAGTCGCAGATGCACCTCGTGCAGTCGGAGAAGATGTCGGCGCTGGGCCAGATGGTGGCCGGCATCGCGCACGAGATCAACACGCCGCTCGCCTACGTGAAGGGCACCTTCGAGGTGCTGCGCGAACAGGTGGCGCCGGTGGCCGACCTGGCCAGCCAGAGCCTGAAGTTCTCGCAGATGCTGCACCTGCCGAGCACGCTGCGCGACAAGGTGCAGCTGCACGACGCCGCCCGCGAGCTCGACCGCAGCACCCGCGAGGTGGCCGGCAGCCGCGTGATGGACGAGATGGGCCAGCTGCTGGCCGACGGAATCCACGGCATCGAGCAGATCGCCGAGATCGTCACCAACCTGAAGAACTTCAGCCGCCTCGACCGCGCCAAGGTCAGCGAGTTCGCGGTCGAGGAGGGCCTGGAGAGCACGCTGCTGCTGGCGCGCAACCTGCTGAAGAACACGGTCGAGATCGAGCGCCGGTTCACGCCCGGGCTGCCGAAGATCCAGTGCTCGCCGTCGCAGGTCAACCAGGTGTTCCTGAACATCATCACCAATGCCGTGCATGCGATGCCCGAGGGCCGCGCGCAGCCCGGCGTCATCACGCTGAGCACCGCGCCCGAGGGCGACGACATGGTGCGCATCGAGATCCGCGACAACGGCACGGGCATCCCGCCGCAGGTGCTGCCGAAGATCTTCGACCCGTTCTACACCACCAAGCCGATCGGCAAGGGCACGGGCATGGGGCTGTCGATCTCGTTCAAGATCATCCAGGAGCACGGCGGCAAGATCCTCGTCGACACCGAGCCCGGCGTCGGCACCGTGTTCTCGATCCTGCTGCCGGTGCGCGCCCGCGAGGCGCAGCCGCGGCCCGCCACCTCCCCCTCGCAACCCCGCATGCAGCCCGCCGGCGAGCTGCAGCCTGCCTGACCGGAGCCCCCACCGTGACCTCGCAACGCAAAGCCCGCATCCTGTTCGTCGACGACGAGGAACGCATCATCAACCTGCTGCGCGTGATGTTCCGCAGCACCTACGAGGTGTTCACCGCCGGCGGCGGCGAGCAGGCCCTGCAGGTGCTGCAGCGCGAGCCGATCGACGTGATCGTCAGCGACCAGCGCATGCCCGGCATGCTGGGCGTGGAGCTGCTCGCGAAGGTGCGCATGCTGTCGCCGGCCACGGTGCGCGTGCTGCTGACCGGCTATGCCGACCAGGAGGCCATCGTCGGCTCGGTCAACGAGGGCCAGATCTTCCGCTTCATCACGAAGCCCTGGGACCAGGACGCGATCCGCGTGACGCTGGCCGAGGCCGCCGACATCGCGCTGATGCAATCGAAGCCCGCGCCCATCGTCACGCCGCCGGGATCGGCCGGGCGCGCCGGTCCGCAGGCGCCGGCGGGCGTGCTGATCCTCGACGACAACGACGACGACGCCGAGATGATCCGCCAGGCGCTCGCCGGCGAGCACCCGCTGTTCCGCGCCGCCAGCGTCAGCGTCGCGCTGCAGCTGCTGGCCCGCGAGGACATCGGCGTGATGGTCTGCGAATCGCAGGTGGGCGGCTGCGACACCGGCCAACTGCTGCACGCGCTGAAGACGCATTTCCCGGCGCTGATGACGGTGATGCTGGCGCGCCACACCGATGCCGACGAGGTGGTGCGGCTGATCAACCAGGCGCGCATCTACCGCTTCGCCAGCAAGCCGATCCGCCCGGCGGTGCTGCAGCTGGCGGTGTCCGGCGCGATGAAGGAGCACCGGCGCTGCATGGCCGACTCGCGCCACGTCGCGCTGCAGCGCACGGTGCGGGTCGCCGAGCCGGACACCCCGGCCGCGCGCGGGCTGCTGCAGGCGATCAAGGCGATGACCTCGCGGCTGCGGCTCTTCAGCGCCTGAACATCCCCGACCCCCGGGGCCCGTGGGGCCGGCCGGTGCCGATACCATCACGGGCACGATGGACGACACCCCGACCTGGTTGAACGACCTGCTGGCCCGCGCGGACCAGCCTCCCCTGGTGCTGCGCGAACGCCTGTGGCTGCAGGCCACCGACGCGGTGATCGGCTCGATCGAGCCGCTGCTCGCGCGCCACATGGCCGAAGCCGACCTGCCGATCCGCCCGCGCGCCGGCGGCTGGCAGGTCGACGGGCCGGGGGATGCGGCGCTGGCCGTGATCGCCCGCTGGCTGCACGAACGCGAGCTGTCCGGTGCCTGGCGCAACGAGCTGCTGGCGGTGCCCAACGAGCATGGCGAGCGCCAGGCGCTGATCGAGCGCGCCGCGGTGCGCCCGCTGGGCATCACGACGGTGGCGGTGCACCTGGTCGGCTACACCGGCGACGGCCGGGTCTGGGTCCAGCAGCGGGCCTTCGACAAGGCGACCGACCCGGGCCAGTGGGACACGCTGTCCGGCGGGCTGCTGTCGGTGAACGAGACGGTGGCGTCCGCGCTGCACCGCGAAACCTGGGAAGAGGCCGGATTGGAGGTGGCGGCGCTGCGCCAGGTGCGGCCGCTCGGCCGGCAGCTGGTGCGCCGCCCGCTCGACGAGCTGGGCTACATGGTCGAGCAGATGGAGATGTTCGAGGCCGAGATCCCCGACGGGCTGGAGCCGGACAACCAGGACGGCGAGGTCGAGGGCTTCGACTGCGTGCCGGCGCGGCAGCTGGTCGAGAGCCTGCAGGCGGGGGTCTTCACGCTCGAAGCCGCGCTGGTGCACGTGCACTGGCTGCGGCGGCACAAGTTTCTTTAGGCCCGAGTGGCGGCGCTTGCAAAGGCGCGGGCGGGCAGGCTGGGGTGCGCCGGATGGAGCGGTCATCGCCCTTGGGGGCGATGACTCCCCTGCGCTGCCTGCTTTCAAGGCTCGTCGCCGAAACTCCCGCCGCTCGCTGCGCTCGCTGTGGTCAAACAGTCGGCGACAAGCCAGTCCACGAAGCGTGCTGGCGCACGCGGGCCTTGAAACCAGCCAGCTCCGGCGCTCCATCCTCATTGGCGCGCCCAGCCTGCCCACCCGCGCCTTTGCCGAACCAGCGGTGTCGTGCGAACAACCCGGATTGGCATCCGGGCTACGGGAATTGGTAGCCCGGATGCCAATCCGGGATCGGAGCGAGCGCAGCGAAGCGACTGGTGGGCCTAACTCTCATCCGACGAAAGAGCCGCCAGCTGCGAATGGCGGATGCGCGTCTGCGACAAGGCGCCGGCCGACTCCAGGATCGGGTAGGCGATCGAGCAGATGTGCGAGTTGATGCGCTTCAGGTCGCTGATCAGGTCGATGTGCAGCGAGCTGGTCTCGATGCTCTGCGTGGTGTTCTCCTGCAGCCGCGCGATGTGGCTGGCCGCGTATTCGTGTTCCAGGTCGCGAAAGCGCGCCTTCTCTTCGAGCAGCCGCTTCGCGTCGCGCACGTGGCCGTCGAGGAACACGCTCATGCCCAGCCGCAGGTTGGACATCAGCCGCTCGTGCAGGTGCACGATCTCGGCCATGCCGGCATCGGAGAAGCTGCGGTTCTTGCGCACCTTCTTGTCCTCGATGTCCTGCAGCACGCGCTCGATGATGTCGCCGATCTGCTCCATGTTGATCGTGAACGACACGATGTCGGTCCAGCGCCGGCTTTCGCGCTCGGACAGCGCCTCGCGCGAGATCTGCGTCAGGTAGAACTTGATCGCCGAATACAGCTCGTCGACCACGTCGTCCATCTTGCGCAGCTGCTCGGCCAGCGCCAGGTCGTTGTAGCGCAACACCGGCAGGATGCCGCGCAGCATGGTCTCGACCACGTCGGCCTGGTGCAGCGCCTCGCGCGCCGCGCACGCGATGGCCACCGACGGCGAGCCCAGGGCCAGCGGATCCAGGTGGCGCGGCCGGTCGGTGCCGGTGGCGCGCGGCTGCGGCAGCCAGCGGTCCAGCGCCCGCCCGACCCAGGGCGTGACGGCGATGAACAGCAGCGCACGAAGGATGTTGAAGACCAGGTGGAACACCACCACCTGCTGCAGCACCGTCGGCACGTAATCCTGCAGCAGCACGTGCACCCGCGGCAGCAGCGGCACCACGACCGCGCAGCCGATCAGCTTGAACAGGAAGTTGCCGAGCGGCATGCGGCGCGATTGCACCGAGCCGCGCGCCGTGGCCAGCAGCGGCAACGCCCCGGTGCCGAGGTTGGCACCCAGCACCAGCCCGAGCGCCACCGGCGTCGGCAGCAGCCCGGCGTTGGCCAGCATCGCCACCAGCAGCACCGTGGCCAGGCTGGAGTACGAGACCACGGCCAGCACCGCGCCGATGGTCATCTCGAGCAGCACGTCGTTGGGCAGGCCGATCAGCATCGCACGCACCGCCGGCGAGCGCGTCAGCGGCTCGGTGGCGGCGACGATCAGCTGCAGCGCCAGCGTGATCAGCCCGAGCCCGATGATCACGCGGCCGACGCGGCCGATGCCGCGGTCTTCCTGCGACAGGAACATCACGACGCCGGCCAGGATCAGCAGCGGCGACACCCACGACAGGTCGAACGACAGCACCACCGACATCAGCGCGGTGCCGACGTCGGCGCCCAGCATCACCGCCAGCGCCGCGCCGGTGTCCATCAGGCCCTTGCCGACGAACGAGGTGACGATCAGGCTGGTGGCGGTGCTCGACTGCACCAGCGCCGTGACGCCGATGCCGGCCAGCAGCGCGACGAAGCGGTTGCGCACGCTGCGCGAGATGACGGTGCGCAGGTTCTCGCCGAAGACGCGCAACATGCCGGTGCGCACGATGTGCGTGCCCCATACCAGCAGGGCGATCGCGGCGAGGAGGTTCAACAGGTGCTGCATGAAGTGCGGTTGTAACCCAAAACTTTGCGATCATGGCGGCATCGACCTCGGGGGATGGCATGAAGCGACTGCTGGCGATGGTGACGTTCCTGCTGGCCTGCTGCGGCACGGCAACGCCGGCGCTGGCGGCCAGCCTGCGGGTGGCCAGCGGCTTCGACCCGCAGACCCTGGACCCGCATGCGCTGGCGCTGCTGTACCACACGCGGGTCATCACCCAGGTCTACGAATCGCTGGTGACGCGCGACGAGCAGTTCCGGCTCGAGCCGTCGCTCGCGCTGTCGTGGCAGCCGCTGAACGACAAGACCTGGCGCTTCAAGCTGCGCCCGGGCGTGAAGTTCCACGACGGCTCGGCGATGACCTCCGACGACGTCGCGTTCTCGGTCGAGCGGGCGCGCCAGCCGCCGTCGCAGCGCGCCTTCCAGCTCGGCAGCATCGTCGAGATCCGGCGCGTCGACGCGCTGACGGTCGACTTCGTGCTGAACTCGCCCGACAGCGTGTTCCCCGACAAGTTCCAGTTCATCGGCATCATGAGCCACGCCTGGGCGCAGAAGAACGGCGTCGAGCGGGCCCAGGACTTCAACGGCAAGCAGGAGACCTTCGCGGTGCGCAACGCCAACGGCACCGGGCCGTACCGGCTCGAGCGCTACGAGCCGGACGTCAGGCTGGTGCTGAAGGCGCACCCGCAGTGGTGGGGGCGCGGCGACAAGCGCAACGGCAACGTCGACGAGGTGACCTACCTGCCGATCCGCCAGGATGCGACGCGGCTGGCGGCGCTGAACTCGGGCGAGGTCGACCTGGTGCTCGACCCGCCGTTCCAGGACGTGGCGCGGCTGAAGGCCGACCCGGCGCTGGCGGTGCTGCAGATCGCCGACCTGGGCCAGCAGTACCTGGCCTTCGACCAGGCGCGCGACCAGCTGCTCGATGCCGACGTGAAGGGCCGCAACCCCTTCAAGGACCGCCGCGTGCGCCAGGCGGTGTACCAGGCGATCAACATCGACCTGATCATCGGCAAGGTGCTGCGCGGCCAGGCGACGCCGACCGGCGCCTACCTGTCGCCGCTGGTCGACGGCTCGCTGGCCGAGCTGGACCAGCGGCTGCCCTACGACCCGGCGGCCGCGAAGAAGCTGCTGGCGCAGGCCGGCTACCCGGACGGCTTCGCGGTGACGCTCGACTGCGTGAACATCGCGTGGCGCGAGAACGTCTGCCAGGCCGCCACCGCGATGCTGGCGCAGGTGGGCATCCGCACGACGCTGCGCTCGTCGCCGACCAACCAGTTCTTCCCGAAGCTCAGCCAGGCGACCGGCACCTTCGTCGAGTTCGGCTGGACGCCGACCACCGACGCCTGGGCGACGCTGAACGGCGTGTTCCACACCTTCGGCAAGGGCGCCGGCACCTTCAACGTGGGGCGCTACAGCAACCCGGCACTCGACACCCTGATCGACAGCATCCGCGTCGAGCCCGACCTGACGCGGCGGCGCGCGATGGTGGGGGTGGCGCTGCGGCTGATCGCCGAAGACATGCCGTACGTGCCGCTGTACCGCCGCACGCTGAGCTGGGCGATGGCGAAGAAGGTGAAGGCCGTCCAGTGGCCCAACGACGTGCTCGAAGTGCGCTGGGTGAAGATGTAGCCCGGATGCCAATCCGGGTCGGCCGTGCCATTGCGATCCCGGATTGGCATCCGGGCTACGGGAATGACGGCCGTTTGACCGCAGACATGGAACCTACGTTTTCATCTGCAGCAGGCGAGAAATGGTGTCCGCCGCCTGCAGCAGCTTCGGCAGGAACACCTCCAGCATGTGTGCCGGCGGCGTGCGGTTGAGCTGGCCGCTGATGTTCATCGCCGCGATGGTGCGGCCCGAGCGGTCGCGGATCGGCGCCGACAGCGACACCAGCCCTTCCTCGAGCTCCTGGCTGACGATGCACCAGCCCTGGCGCCGCACCTGCGCGATCAGCTCCTTCAGCCGCTGCGGCTGGGTCTCGGTGTGCGGCGTGCGCGGCGCGAGCGTCATCGCGGCGACGCGGCGCTCCAGCTCGTCCGGCGGCAGCCCGGCCAGCAGCGTGCGGCCCATCGACGTGCAGTAGGCCGGCAGCCGGCTGCCGATGCCCAGGTTGATGCTCATGATCTTGTGCGTCGGCACGCGCAGCACGTAAACCACGTCCGAGCCCTCCAGCACCGCGGCCGAGCTCGATTCCTTCACCTGCTCGACCAGCGCCTCCATCACCGGCTCGGCCAGGTTCCACAGCGGCAGCGACGACAGGTAGGCAAAGCCCAGGTCGAGGATCTTCGGCGTCAGCCGGAACAGCCGGCCCTGGCTCTCGACGTAGCCCAGCCCCTCCAGCGTCAGCAGGATGCGGCGTGCGCCGGCGCGCGTGAGGCCGGTGCGCTGCGCCACCTCGCTGAGCGTCTGCTGCGGTGCCTTGGCGCTGAACGAGCGGATCACGCCCAGCCCGCGGGCGAACGACTGGACGTAGGTGTCGCCGGGGCGCGGCGACGGCGCTTCGGCGGCGGTGGGGGCGGGCGGGGCGTCGTCGTCGGGCGAGGTCATCGCCGAAGTCTATCGCCCGCGCCGCCTCCCATGTCGCCGTGTGGCAGCCAGGTTTCGCCGGGTAAAGCCGGGCCGCCGGCCGGAACGCGGCACCGCCGCGGGCGACCCAACACCCGCCAGCCGCCAGCGTGGCGGCCGGTGAAAGGAACACCCCATGAAGACCCCCTTGTTGACCCTGGCCCTCCTCGTCGTCTCGATCCAGGGTGCCTGGGCCTCCGGCGCCGCGGCCGCCGGCGACGACGCGGCCTATGCCGAGCGCATGCACCTGATCGGCCGCACCCCCGAGGCCGGCGAGCATGCGGTGCCGGTCGAGCCCGACCGCCCGGCGCTCACCGACGCGCAGCGCCGCCGGGACTACGTCGCCCGCATGGCGCTGATCGGCCGCACCGTCGCGTTCGGCGAGGCCAAATCCGCCGCCCGCCAGGAGCAGCCGGTCGACAACCCGCTCAGCTTCGCGCAGCGCATGAAGCTGATCGGCCACGCCGATCCGACGATGTAGCCGCGGCGGCGCTGAGGGCCGGCGCCCGAACGCGGTATGGTTCGGGACTTGCATAGGAGCGCCCATGAAAAGACTGCTTCCGCTGGCCCTGCTGCTGCTTGCCCTTGCCGCGCAGGCGGCCGACCCGTCCCGGCTGCGCGTCGGCGTCGAAGGCGCCTACCCGCCGTTCAGCACCGTCGGCCCCGACGGCAAGATCCAGGGCTTCGACATCGACATCGCGAATGCGTTGTGCGCCGAGATGAAGGCGCGGTGCACGCTGGTGCAGCAGGAGTTCGACGGCATGATCCCGTCGCTGCAGTCGCGCAAGTTCGACATGATCGTCGCGTCGATGGCGATCACGCCCGAACGGCTGAAGGTCGTCGATTTCAGCGACAAGTACTACAACAGCGCGAACAAGCTGATCGCAAGGCTCGGCTCGCCGATCAACGGCTCGATCGCGAAGTTCAACGGCGTGCGCATCGGCGTGCAGCGCAGCACCATCAACGACCGCTACGTGACCGCCAAGTTCACCGGCGCGACGGTGGTGCGCTACGTGAGCCAGGACGAGGTCTACCTCGACCTCGCGGCCGGCCGCATCGACGCGACCATGGTCGATGCGGTGGCCGGCGACGAAGGCTTCCTGAAGACGCCGCTCGGCAAGGGCTTCGGCTTCGTCGGCCCCGACTACCGCGACCCCGAGTACTTCGGCACCGGCGCGGGCATCGCGGTGCGCAAGGGCGACACCGCGCTGCGCGAGCGGCTCAACGCGGCGATCAAGGCGATCCGCGCCAACGGCACCTACCAGAAGCTGGCGGCGAAATACTTTCCGTACGACATCTACGGCCAGTAGGCGGCGATGCTGCACGGCTACGGCTGGAGCCTGCTCGAGGGCCTGCGCCTGACGCTGGGCATGGCGGGCGCCTCGCTCGCGGTCGCGCTGCTGCTGGGGCTGGCGGGCGCGGCGGCGCGGCTGTCGCGCTCGGCGTTCTGGCGCGGCCTGGCGCTCATCTACACCACCGTGGTCCGCGGCGTGCCCGACCTGGTGCTGATGCTGCTGGTCTTCTACGGCGGCCAGCTGGCGGTGAACGAGATCGCGCCGCACCTGGGCATCGACGAGTACGTCGACATCGACCCGTTCGTCGCCGGCGTCGCGACCATCGGCTTCATCTTCGGCGCCTACCTGGCCGAGACCTTCCGCGGCGCGATCCTCGCGATCCCGCTCGGCCAGGCCGAGGCGGCGCGCGCATTCGGCATGAGCGCGCCGCAGGCCTTCCGGCGCATCGTGCTGCCGCAGATGGTGCGGCTGGCGATCCCCGGCTTCGCGAACAACTGGCTGGTGCTGGTGAAGTCGACCGCGCTGGTGTCGGTGATCGGGCTCAACGACATGATGCAGAAGGCCGGGCAGGCGGCCGGCGCGACGCGCGAGCCGTTCACGTTCTACCTCGCGGTGGGCGCGCTGTACCTGGCGATCACGACGCTGTCGGTGCTGGTGCTGCGGGTGGTCGAGAAGCGCTGCTCGCCGGGCGTTCGGGCCATCCACCTGTGATGACCGACCCATGAGCCTGGACGCCATCGCCGACAACCTGCCGCTGTACCTGCAGGGCGCGTGGACCACGCTGCGCCTGCTGGCGATGGCGCTGCTGCTGGGCCTGGCCGGCGCGATCCCGTTGGCGGTGCTGCGCGCGTCGAGCAAGCGCCGCTGGTGGGTGCCGGTGTGGGTCTTCACCTGGGTGATCCGCGGCACGCCGCTGCTGGTGCAGCTGTTCCTCGTCTACTACGGGCTCGCGCAGTTCGCATGGGTGCGGGGCAGCGTCGCGTGGCCGCTGCTGTCCAGCGCCTGGTTCTGCACGGTGGCGGCGTTCGCGGTCAACACCTGCGCCTACACCACCGAGATCCTGGCCGGCGCGATCCGCGCGACGCCGCCCGGCGAGGTCGAGGCGGCGCGCAGCCTGGGCATGCCGTGGGGCCTGATGGTGCGCCGCATCCTGCTGCCGTCGGCGCTGCGGCGCGCGCTGCCGGCCTGCGGCAACGAGGCGGTGCTGATGCTGCATGCCACCTCGCTGGCCAGCATCGTCACGCTGCTCGACCTGACCGGCGTCGCACGCGACGTCAACTCGCGCTTCTTCCTGCCGTTCCCGGCCTTCATCACCGCGGCCTTGTTCTACCTGGCCATCACCGGCGTGCTGGTGGCGCTGTTCCGCCGCGCCGAAACCCGCTGGCTGCGCCACCTGGCGCCCATCCGCTGACACTGCCTTCCATGCAAACCCGACACCATCCCCTGCACGGCTCGTCGCTGCTGACCCGGCGCGAGATCATCAGCTTCCACTACGGGCCGGCCGACAGCGGCCACAAGGTCTACGTGCAGGCCTCGCTGCATGCCGACGAGCTGCCCGGCATGCTGGTCGCGCACCACCTGCGGCTGCGGCTGGCCCAGCTCGAGAACGAAGGGCGGCTGCGGGCCGAGATCGTCGTCGTGCCGGTGGCCAACCCGATGGGCCTCGGGCAGGCACTGCTGCGCATGCCGATCGGCCGCTTCGAGCTGGCCAGCGGCGAGAACTTCAACCGCCACTACCCGGCCCTGTTCGAGCCGGTGCGCGCGCGCGTCGAGCCGCGGCTGGGCGACGACGCGCAGGCCAATGCGCGGCTGGTGCGCGAGGCGCTGCACGGCATCGCGCAGGCGCTGCCCGAGGACCACGAGCTGATGAGCCAGCGCAAGACGCTGCTGGCGCTGGCCTGCGATGCCGACGTGGTGCTCGACCTGCATTGCGACAGCGAGGCGGTGGCCCACCTGTACACCGGCACGCCGCTGTGGCCCGAGGTCGAGCCGCTGGCGCGCCTGCTGGGGGCGCAGGCCTCGCTGCTGGCGCTGGAGTCGGGCGACAACCCGTTCGACGAGGCCTGTTCGCAGACCTGGTGGCAGCTGGCCGACCATTTCCGCGGCCGGCACCCGATCCCGCTGGGCTGCCTGTCGGTCACCGTCGAGCTGCGCGGCGAGACCAGCGTGACGCACCCGCAGGCGGCAGCCGATGCGGCGGCGCTGCTCGATTTCCTGGCGCTGCGCGGGCTGGTCGATGCGCCGGTGCCGGCGCTGCCGCCGCTGCTGCAGCCGGCCACGCCGCTGAACGGCACCGAGGTGGTGTCGGCGCCGGCGGCGGGCGTGGTGGCGTACCACCGCGAGCCGGGCGAGAAGGTGAAGGCGGGCGACCTGATCGCCGACGTGATCGACCCGATCAGCGGCGAGGTGCACGCGCTGCACACCCGCACCGACGGGCTGTTCTTCGCGCGCGACCGGGTGCGCTATGCGGTGGCGGGGCGGGCGCTGTTCAAGGTGGCGGGCAGCGTGCCGATCCGAACGGGCAAGCTGTCCAGTGATTGAAATCCCGGATTGGCATCCGGGAACGCGTGCCTCAGTCCAGGGCGCCGCGGGTCGCCATCGCCTCGCCGAGCCGGATCGCCCGCGCCGGTTGCCACGCCGGGTTGAACTGCAGCGGCCCGGCCGGGAACAGCATCACCACCGTCGAGCCGAGCAGGAAGCGCCCCATCTCGTCGCCCTGTTTCAGCACCACCGGCGCATCGTCGTAGCGCCAATCGCGCAACTGCCCCGGCCGCGGCGGGTTGACCACGCCGTGCCACACCGTTGCCATGCTGCCGACGATGGTGGCCCCCACCAGCACCAGCACGAAGGGCCCGTGCGGCCCGTCGAACACGCACACCACGCGCTCGTTGCGCGCGAACAGCCCCGGCACGCCGCGCGCCGTCACCGGGTTGACCGAGAACAGCGCCCCCGGCACGTGGATCATGCGCAGCAGCCGGCCGTCGCAGGGCATGTGGATGCGGTGGTAGTCGCGCGGGCTCAGGTACAGCGTCGCGAAATGCCCGTGCTCGAACAGTTTCGCCAAGGCCGCGTCGCCGCCCACCATCGCCGTCGTGCTGTAGCGGTGGCCCTTGGCCTGGAAGATCTGGTCCTGCTCGATGCGGCCGAACTGGCTGATCGCGCCGTCCACCGGGCAGACCAGGTCGGCCTGCGCCAGCGGGCGCGCGCCCGGCTTCAGCGCGCGCGTGAAGAACTCGTTGAAGCTCGGGTAGCTGGCGATGTCGGGGTTGGCGGCCTCGTCCATGTCGACGCCGTAGCGCCGCACGAACCAGCGGATCAGCCGCGTGGTGGTCGTGCCCGCGCGGGCGGACGCGACGCGGCCGGCCAGCGCCGTCAGCGCTTGCTTGGGGAGGATGTACTGGGGCAGGACGGCGAGACGATCCGACACGGTGTGGGCTGCAAGGCGGGACGAAGCTGCGCAGTGTAGCCACGCCGCCGCCCGCACCCCCCGCGGATCATCCCGCAGTGCGCAGGTTGCTGTTGAAGAACGCGACGGTGCGCGTCCAGGCCTGCTTCGCCGCCGCCTCGTCGTAGCGCGGCGTGGTGTCGTTGTTGAAGCCGTGCTGCGTGCCGGGGTACTTGTAGGCGTCGAACCTGACCTTGGCCGCCTTCAGCGCCGCCTCGTAGGCCGGCCAGGCGCCGTTGATGCGCTCGTCGCTGTCGGCGAAGAACAGCAGCAGCGGCGCCTTGATGGCCGGCACCTTGTCGAGCGCCGGCGCATTGCCGTAGAAGGGCACCGCGGCGGCCAGCTCGGGCACGCGCGTGGCCAGCATGTTGACCACGCCGCCGCCGTAGCAGAAGCCGACGGCGCCCAGCTTGCCGTTGCCGCCGGGGTGGGCGCGCAGGTAGTTGGCCGCGGCGATGAAGTCTTCGGTCGTCTTGGCCTGGTCGAGCTTGCCGAACAGCTCGCGCGCCTTGTCCTCGTCGCCGGGGTAGCCGCCGAGCGGGAACAGCGCGTCGGGCGCGAACGCGATGAAGTCGTCGAGCGCGAGGCGGCGCGCGATGTCCTCGATGTGCGGGTTCAGGCCGCGGTTCTCGTGCACCACCAGCACCAGCGGCAGCTTGCCGGCGGCACGCGCCGGCTTGACCAGGTACCCGCGCACCTTGCCGTAGCCGAGCGGCGAGGCGATCTCGACCGTCTCCGCGATGAGGCGCGGGTCGGTCCTGGGCACCTGCTCGGCGGCGGCGAACTTCGGGCTCAGGGCCTCGAGCAGGCCGACCGCGGTGAGGCCGCCCACCGCGTACTTGCGCGCGCCGTCGAGGAAGCCGCGGCGGTCGATCTGGCCATGCACGTACTTGTCGAACAGGCGCAGCACCTCGGGGTCGAAGTCGTTCGCGGTCTGGCGGGGCTTGTCGTGGGCCATGGGATCCTCGCGGTCGGTTGATGGAACTGAGGCGCGCAGTTGAGCCGCAAACGGCGCCGCTGTCACGCGCCCTGGGGCTTGCCCCGGTACAGAACTCAGGTTTTGCGGTGGCATCGCGGGCGGCTGAGCGCATCCGCGATGGATCCCCGCAGAATGCGCGATCCCTGCCGCCCGAGCCTTCCGTGATCGCCTACGACCCCAGCCGCACCGCCCTGTACTCGCCCGAGCGGGCTCCCACCTTGTTCAGCGCCGGCATGGATCCGACGCTGCTGCAGCTGGCGACCGAGGCCTCGCGCCTGGCCTATGTGCGCGCCGAGGGCCCGAAGGCCGAGGCCGCGCGGCTGGCCGAGGCGCTGGCGCGGGTCGGCTTCGAGGCGCCGCGGCATTTCGCCGACGCGGCCAGCGGCTCGCAGGCCTTCGGTGCACTGCGTCCGCGCGACGGGCTGGTGCTGGTGGGCTTCCGCGGCACCCAGCCCGACGAGGTGGCCGACCTGGCGAACGACCTGAACGCGTTGACGACGCCCTGGCCCGAGGCCACCGGCCGCGTGCACCAGGGTTTCGCGACGGCCGCGCGCACGTTGCTGCCGCGCCTCGGCCACTGGCTGGATGGCGACGCGAAGCCGCGCAGCGCGCTGCTGCTGACCGGCCACAGCCTGGGCGCGGCGCTGGCGACGCTGGCGGCGTCGGTGTGGGCCGACGCCCACCTGGTGACGCTGGGCTCGCCGCGCGTCGGCGACGCGGCATTCGCCTCCGGGCTGCGCAGCGCGGTGAACATCCGGCTGGTCAACTGCTGCGACCTGGTCACCGACCTGCCGCCCAGCCTGCAGACCTACACCCACGTGGCGCCCGCCAGCTACATCACGCGCGACGGCGAGCTGGTCGAGCGGCCCGACGCGGCCCGGGTCGACGAGGACCGCATGCGGGCCCGCACCGCCTATTTCGGCGAGCATGCCGGGCGCGCCGGCACGGTGCTGCTGCGCGACCTGGCGGACCATGCGCCGATCAACTATGCGCGGGTGTTCTTCGGCTAGGGCCTGTTGACACTACGGGAAGGCTCGCGCCGGTGCCTGGCCGTCACTGCGCCGGCGGGGGCAGCTCGGCCCCGCAATCCTTGCAGAACCGCGCCGTCGCCTCATGCCCTTCGGACAGGCAGGCCTGGCAGGTGCGGGTGGTCGGCACGCGCGGCCCGCGAAAGCGCAGCGCGGTGAACTCGGCGCTGACGATGCCGGTGGGCACCGCCAGCGTGCCCCAGCCGACCAGCATCATGAACGACGCGATGAAGCGGCCGAGCCCGGTCTTCGGCGTGATGTCGCCGAAGCCCACCGTCGTCATCGTCGAGATCGCCCAGTAGACCGACACCGGGATGTTGGTGAAGCCGTTGGCCGGCCCCTCGACGACGTACATCACGGTGCCCATCACCACCACGACCAGCAGCACGAAGCTCAGGAAGACGAGGATCTTGCGGCGGCTGGCCATCAGCGCCTGGCCGAGCGCGCGGTACTCGTCGATGTAGGCGGCAAGCTTCAGGATGCGGAACAGCCGCAGCAGCCGCAGCAGGCGCACGTCGATCAGCGCGTGCAGCCCCGGCAGGAACAGCGCCGCCCAGGTGGGCAGCACCGCCAGCAGGTCGATCACGCCGAACACGCTGGTGGCATAGCGCGCCGGCTTGCGCACGCAGGCCAGGCGGGCCAGGTACTCGAGGCTGAAGAGCGCGGTGAACACCCACTCGAGCACGCCGAACTCGGCACCCCACAGCGCATGCAGCGACTCGAAGCTGTCGAGCATCACGACCGTCACGCTGGCCAGGATCAGCCAGACGAGCGCCAGGTCGAACAGGCGCCCGGCACGCGTGTCGGCCTCGAAGATGATCGTGAACAGCCGCAGGCGCCAGCCGCCGAGCGGGCGGCCGAACTGCACGGCCGGGTCGGGCGGGCGCGTCGCGGGGTCGGAGTCGATGGCGGGCGGGATCATGTGCCGCCGCAGTCTAGCGGCACGCGCCTGCTGGTCTAATGGCGGCTGATTGTTTCCCACCGAAGAGCGAGTTCCCATGAGCGAGATGACCGAGCCCACGCCTGCCGCAGACCCCGCCCCCGCCGCCCCCGCCGCGATGCCCGACCGGCTGTCGATCGACCCGCGCAGCCCGCATCACGTGGCCGCGATCTTCGAACGCGAGATCGGCATCCGGCTGAACGGCAAGGAGCGCTTCGACGTCGAGGAATACTGCATCAGCGAAGGCTGGGTCAAGGTGCCCGCCGGCAAGTCGGTCGACCGCAAGGGCCACCCGCTGCTGATCAAGCTGAAGGGCCAGGTCGAGGCCTACTTCCGGTAGCCGTCACACCGACGGGTCCTTCGTCCGCGTGCGCGACACGGCCATCATGATGCCGATGCCCAGCACGATCAGGCAGGTGATCCCGACGTAGACGGGTGCCAGCCCGGCCGTGACCAGTCCCCAGGCGATTCCCCCGACGAGCAGCACGAGCCCGACGATGTACAGCGCGAATGACATGGCGATGCTCCTTTCGGTCGGCCGGGCGGTTGCCGAGCCACAGACGGACTCTAGGCAGGTTCGCGCGGGTGGCCGATCGGAGGAGGGCGGGGACTGGCGTAGGCAGGCTCCTACCGTGCCATGATGCGATCGATCGACGGAGACACGCCATGACATCGATCCACCGCAGTCCCTCGCACGCCTGCTGCAGGCCGGGAGTCCCGAGCCGGTGACACGCATCTCGCCGCTGGACCCGGCGGCCATCCCCGCGCTGCAGGCGCTGAGCGACGAGCTGTCCGGCGGACGGTCCGCGATGGACCTGCGCGCGGCGCTGACCGACGGCGCCCGCGGCGGCGGGTCGCAGGCCGCGGTCGCCTGGCAGGGCGATCGCCCGGTCGGCTGCGTCGGCTGGGTCGCCCTCGGCATCGAGGAAGACGGGCGCCTGTACGGCTCGCCGCTTGTCGCGCAGGATGCCGGCGTGGCCCGCCGCCTGATCGACCTGCTCGATGGCGTCGGGCGCGAGCTGCGCGCCACGCACCTGCGCGTCAGCAAGTGGGAGGGCGAGGCGGGCAAGGCGAAGGCGCTGGCCGATGCCGGCTTCGTGCGCCTGTTCGAGTGGGTCACGTTCTCGCGCGAGCCCGGCGCGCAGGATGCGCCGCCGGCCGCTTTCCCGCCGCACGGCCTGCACGCCGTGCCACCGGACCGCATCGACTGGGAACGTGCCGCGCAGCTGTATGCCGACTGCTTTCGCGAGGTGCCCAACGCGCCGTGCGTCGGCACCGACATCCTCGCCGCCGAATGGCGCGGTGCCGACTGGGTCTCGAGCCGCCTGCTGCAGGATGCGCAGGGCCGCTACGTGGCCTTCCTGATCGTGCAGGCCGAGGGCCAGGTCGAGGCGATCGGCGTCGATGCGGCATGGCGCGGGCGCGGGCTGGCCGACGCGCTCTATCGCCATGCACTGTCCAGCCTCGCGCTGCAGCACGTGCCGCGCATGACGGCACTGGTCGCGAGCAGCAACGCCGCATCGATGCGCTTGCACCAGCGGCTCGGCTTCGGCGAATCGCAGCCGCGCGGCGCCGTCTGGGAGCGCGAGTTGCCGCTCGCCTGAGGACCGGCTCCGCTTTCTGTCAGACACGCGACGAGACGCAAATCGTTGCGAATGTCCTTCATTGCCCTTCAAGTCAGCACGCAGGCGGCCGAAGAAGCTGCTGACTTCTCAAGGGAGCATTCCAATGTTTGGCAGTCTGAAAGTGGCGACCCGTCTCGCCCTGGGTTTCGGCGTCGTCGTGCTGTTGCTGCTGACGATCTCCATCATCAGCGTGCTGCGCCTGGGCACCGTGCACGAGAGCTCGGTGGTCATCATGGAGCAGGTCTATCCGATGTCCGCGCTCAGCGACGACATCGTCAAGGGTGCGCTGAACAACGGCCGCTTCGTGCGCAACCTGCTGCTGTCCGCCTCCGATGCCGAGGCCGACAAGACCTGGGCCCGCATCGAGGAACTGCGGGCGCAGAACGGCGACCGCATGAAGAAGCTCGAAGGCATGCTGCGCACCGACAAGGGCCGCGAGCTGTACAAGGCGATCACCGACAAGCAGGCCGCGCTGGCCCCGAAGTACGAGCGCCTGCGCGAGATGAACCGCACCGACAAGCCGAAGGCGGTCGAGTTCCTGAAGGCCGAGTTCGCACCGTCGAACGAGGCCTACATGGCCGCGCTGGAAGACTTCGCGAAGTTCCAGGACGGCCAGATGGATGCCGCCAACGCGCACGGCGGCGAGGTGTTCGCCGCCACGCGTTCGCTGGTGATCGGCCTGTCCGTCGTCGCGGTGATCGCGGCCGCCTGCATCGGCCTGCTGATCACGCGCAACCTGCTGAAGGTGCTGGGCGGCGAGCCGTCGTACGCGGCCGACGTGATGAAGCAGGTGGCGGTGGGCGACTTCACCGTCGACGTGGCGGTGCGCCCCGGCGACACCGACAGCCTGCTGTTCACCGTGCGCCAGATGGTCGGCTCGGCCGGCGACAGCATCGGCGACGTGGTGCGCGTGATGGGCGCGATCGCGCAGGGCGACCTGACGCAGACCATCGTCAAGCCCTACCAGGGCTCGTTCGGCGAGATGAAGACCTACGTCAACGACACCGTGGCCAGGCTGTCCGAGGTGGTGACCGAGGTGAACAGCGGTGCCGAGGCGCTGGCGGGGGCGTCGGAGGAGGTGAGCGCGACGGCGCAGTCGCTGTCGCAGGCGTCGAGCGAGCAGGCGGCCGGGGTCGAGGAGACGAGCGCGTCGATCGAGCAGATGACGGCGTCGATCTCGCAGAACACCGAGAACGCGAAGG
>Ga0102590_1000145_pt1 | contig 87880 bp, 81 predicted proteins | sample AraplaMF_Col_mMF_FD_76859 | JGI IMG/M metagenome (GOLD analysis project Ga0102590, IMG submission 76859) | Arabidopsis root microbial communities from the University of North Carolina, USA - plate scrape MF_Col_mMF | ecosystem: Host-associated > Plants > Roots > Endosphere | place: USA... | reverse complement strand
GTCCACGTTCGGGATGTCCTGCAGCTGGCCGCGGGTGATGTCACCCACGCCCGGACGTTCCACCTTGATCACGTCGGCGCCGAACCAGGCCAGCAGCTGCGTGCAGGTCGGTCCGGACTGGACGTGGGTGAAGTCGAGAATGCGAACGCCCTCGAGCGCTTTGGTCATCGTGTTGCTCCGTACTCTTTTGTCTGCCCCTGCACCCGGCAGGGAATAAGGGTTGAGGGGTGGAGGCTAAAGCGCCCTTGGCGCTTTAGCTCTTTTGTTTGGGCATGATCTCTTCGGAAAACCGCTACGCACTTTTCCGGATCATGCCTTACTTCTTCTTCTGCAGAACGCTCTGCGGATTGAGGTTGCCGATGCGGCCGCTCTCCGAGCCCGCGGCCGGATCGATCACCGCGTTGATGAGCGTCGGCTTGCCGGACGCCATCGCCTCGTTGACGGCGCGCTTGAGCTCGTCGGGCGAGGTCGCATTGACGCCGACGCCGCCGAAGGCCTCCATCATCTTGTCGTAGCGCGCGCCCTTGACGAACACGGTGGTCGCCGGATCGGAATTCGCGCCGTTGACGTCGGTGCCGCGATAGATGCCGTCATTGTTGAAGATGACGACGCAGATCGGAAGGTTGTAGCGGCAGATGGTCTCGACCTCCATGCCGGAGAAGCCGAACGCCGAGTCGCCTTCCACCGCCAGCACGGGGTGGCCGGTCTCGAGCGCGGCCGCGATCGCCTGGCCCATGCCGATGCCCATCACGCCCCAGGTGCCGACGTCGAGACGCTTGCGCGGGCGGTACATGTCGATGACGCCGCGGGCGAGGTCGAGCGTGTTGGCGCCTTCGTTGACGAGGATCGCCTCGGGATGCTCCTTGATGACGTTCTTCAGCACGCCGAGCGCGCCGTGATAGTCCATCGGCGACTTGTTGTTCATCAGCTTCGGCGCCATCTTGGCGACGTTCTCTTCGCGCTTGGATGAGATCGCCTTGGTCCAGTCGGCGGGCGGGGCGGTCCAGCCCGTTCCCATCGCCTGATTGAAGGCGGAGACGACCGAGCCGATGTCGCCGACCACCGGCGCGACGATCTCGACGTTGGAGTCCATCTCGCGCGGCTCGATGTCGACCTGGATGAACTTCTTCGGCGCTTCGCCCCAGCTCTTGCCCTTGCCGTGCGACAGCAGCCAGTTCAGCCGGGCGCCGATCAGCATGACGACGTCGGAGTCCTTCAGCACGGTCGAGCGGGCCGCGCCGGCGCATTGCGGATGGGTGTCGGGGAGCAGGCCCTTGGCCATGCTCATCGGCAGGAACGGCACGCCGCTCTTCTCGACGAAAGCCTTGATTTCCTCGTCGGCCTGGGCGTAGGCCGCGCCCTTGCCGAGGATGATGAGCGGACGCTTTGCGCTCTTGAGCACGTCGAGCGCACGCTTGACCGCAGCGGGCGAGGGGATCTGCGCGGGCGCCGCGTCGATCACCTTGACCAGCGATTTCTGGCCGGCCTCAGCGTTCATGACCTGGCCGAACAGTTTTGCCGGCAGGTCGAGATAGACGCCGCCCGGACGGCCCGAGACCGCGGCGCGGATGGCGCGGGCGAAACCGATGCCGATGTCCTGGGCGTGCAGCACGCGATAGGCCGCCTTGCACAGCGGCTTTGCGATCGCGAGTTGGTCCATCTCCTCGTAGTCGCCCTGCTGGAGATCGACGATCTCGCGCTCGGAGGAGCCCGAGACCAGAATCATCGGGTAGCAGTTGGTGGTGGCGTGCGCGAGCGCGGTGAGACCGTTGAGGAAGCCGGGCGCCGAGACCGTGAGGCAGACGCCGGGCTTCTTGGTGAGATAGCCGGCGATGCCCGCGGCGTAGCCGGCGTTCTGCTCGTGGCGGAAGGAGATCACGCGAATGCCGGCGGCTTGCGCCATGCGGCCCAAATCCGTGATCGGGATGCCCGGCACATTATAGATGGTGTTGATGCCGTTCAGCTTAAGCGCGTCGATGACGAGATGGAAGCCATCCGTCAGCTCCTGCTCGGTGCCCGGTGCCTCGGACTTGGTCGCGGTGTTCAGCATGGGCCTTGTCTCCCTGGTCTCAAGTAGTGGGGCGAGTTGTTCGCCCTTCTGGTGAATGGTGCTAAGCGAAGAGTTACGTGAATAGTTCTTGGCCGTGCGCTTCGACGTAAGCGGCAAGGCCGAGGGTGTGGTCTCGGGCGCGCTTCTCGGCGAGCTCGGTGTCGCGGGCTTCCAGCGCTTCGATCATCGCAAGATGCTCGGGCAGCGAGGTCGCGGTGCGGTCCTTGCGCCCGATCGTCAGCTGGCGATAGCCGCGCACGTGAAGCAGCAGGTCGTTGGTGAGATCGACCAGCACCGGCGATTCCGACAGCGAGATCAGCGCCTGGTGGAAGGCGATGTTGGCGCGCGAATATTCCTCGACATGATCCTCGGGCAGGCGGTCCTTGCCGAAATCCTTGAAATAGTCGCGCAGCGCCGTGATGTCCTTCTTGCGCGCGGTGGTGGTGATGAGGCGTGCCGCCATGCTCTCCAGCGCCGCCCAGGCGCGGATCATGTCGACGATCTCGCTCTTGGTCCGGCGCACCACCATGATGCCGCGGCGCGGCACCGTCTTCACGAAACCGTCCTGCTCGAGCATGGCGATGGCTTCGCGGATCGGCGTGCGGCTGACGCCCAGGCGTTCGGACAGCGCGCGCTCGTCCAGCATCACCGGCTCGGGCGTCGAATAGATGTCCATCTTGAGGATGGCTTCCTTCAAGGCGTCATACGCCTTGTTCTTGAAGCTGCTCTCCGGGGCAATACGAACGATTGCGATGTCTGCCTCGGCCATGTTCGGCAACGCCTTGGTTGGTTTCCGTAGTGACACGACGAATCTCCTCCAGTGGGGAGTCGTCTTTTACAGGAATATTCACGGGAAAGTTTTTGGCATACCACATGCCAGAATGTCAAGGCGGCGATTTTTTGCGGCGTTCTAAGCCATGCAGCAGCTTGACAAGTTGGCTTCTGGCATACCAAATGCCATCGCCAGCCATTTTTGATCCAAGGCGGCGGAGTAATCTCAGGCTTTATGCCGCTCCGGCCCGCGACATGGAGCAGAGCGCGGCGAATGGCAAGCATCACGGGCAGCCGCAAACACGCGCGCGCTTTGAAAAGAACGAACTGAGGTCAAGGGAGAAGCCACATGTCCAATTCCAAAGATGCCGTCCGCAAGGTGCTTGACCAGGTCAAGGCGGACAACCGCACCAGCCTGACGGCCCCGGAAGGCAAGCTGGTCTGCGACGCCTACGGCATTCCCGTGCCGAAGGAGGGCGTGGCGAAGTCGGCGGGCGAAGCCGGCAAGATGGCCTCTTCGATGGGCTTTCCGGTCGTGATGAAGATCGTCTCGCCGGACATTCTCCACAAGACCGAAGCCGGTGGCGTCATCGTGGGCCTGAAGACGGCGGATGAGGCCGAAAAGGCCTACGAGACCATTCTGTCCAACGCCAAGAAGTACAAGGCCGATGCCAAGATCGAAGGCGTCCAGGTGCAGCAGATGCTGGCCGGCGGCACCGAGGTGATCGTCGGCTCGATCACCGACGGCTCGTTCGGCAAGCTGGTGGCCTTCGGCCTCGGCGGCGTGCTGGTCGAGGTGCTCAAGGACATCACCTTCCGCCTCGCGCCGGCGACCAAGGAAGACGCGCTGTCGATGCTCGACGGCATCCAGGCGCATGAGATCCTGAAGGGCGTGCGCGGCGGGGAGCCGGTGAACCGCTCGGCGCTCGCCGACGTCATCGTCAAGGTCTCGCAGCTCGTCACCGATTTCCCTGAAATCGTCGAGCTCGACCTCAATCCGGTGTTCGCGACGCCGAAGGGCGCGACCGCCGCCGACGTCCGCATCGTCGTTGACTTCGCCTATGTGCCGAAGCCGAAGCCCCGCCCGACCGAGGAGATCGTCGCGGCGATGAACCGCATCATGCAGCCCAAGGCGGTCGCCGTGGTCGGCGCCTCCGCCGAGGACGGCAAGATCGGCAATTCCGTGATGAAGAACCTCATCAACGGCGGCTACAAGGGCGACATCTACCCGATCCATCCCAAGGCCGCCGAGATCCTCGGCTACAAGGCCTATAAGAGCGTCAAGGACGTGCCTGGCGTGATCGACGTCGCGGTGTTCGCGATCCCCGCCAAGTTCGTCGCTGCGGCGCTGACCGAATGCGGCGAGAAGAAAATCCCCGGCGCGGTTCTGATTCCGTCGGGCTTTGCCGAAGCCGGCGCGCCGGAGCTGCAGGCGGAGATCGTCGAGGTCGGCAAAAAGTACGACATCCGCCTGATGGGGCCGAACATCTACGGCTTCTATTATACGCCGGCCAATCTCTGCGCGACCTTCTGCACGGCCTACGACGTCAAGGGACATGCCGCGCTGTCGTCGCAGTCGGGCGGCATCGGCATGGCCATCATCGGCTTCTCGCGTTCGGCGAAAATGGGCGTTTCGGCCATCGTCGGCCTCGGCAACAAATCCGATATCGACGAGGACGATCTGCTCGCCTTCTTCGAGCAGGATCCGAACACGAACCTGATCGCGCAGCACTGCGAAGACCTCAAGGACGGCCGCGCCTTTGCGGAGGCCGCAAAGCGCGTCTCCAAGAAGAAGCCGGTGGTCGTGCTCAAGGCCGGCCGTACCTCGGCCGGTGCCAAGGCTGCGTCCTCGCACACCGGCGCGCTCGCCGGCAACGACCGCATCTACGAGGACGTCTTCAAGCAGTCCGGCGTGATCCGGGCCCGCTCGCTGCGCCAGCTGCTCGAATTCGCCCGCGGGGTGCCGGTGCTGCCGACGCCGAAGGGCGAGAACGTCCTGATCATCACCGGTGCCGGCGGCTCGGGCGTGCTGCTGTCGGATTCCTGCGTCGACAACGGCCTGTCGTTGATGTCGATGCCGCCGGATCTCGATGCGGCCTTCCGCAAGTTCATTCCGCCGTTTGGTGCTGCCGGAAATCCTGTGGATATCACCGGCGGCGAGCCGCCGATCACCTACGTCAACACCGTGAAGCTCGGCCTGTCGGACGAGCGCATCCACGCGCTGATCCTCGGCTACTGGCACACCATCGTCACCCCGCCGATGGTGTTCGCCCGCAACATGGTCGAGGTGAAGAAGGAGATGGAGGCCAAGGGCTTCGTGAAGCCGATGGTCGCCTCGCTCGCCGGCGACGTCGAAGTCGAGGAAGCCGCCGAATATCTCTACCAGAACGGCATCCCGGCCTATGCCTATTCGACCGAACTGCCGGTCGAGGTGTTGGGGGCCAAGTACAGGTGGGCGCGCGGGGCAGGGCTGCTCTGAGCCTAACTCTCGTGTCATCCCGGGGCGATGCGGAGCATCGAACCCGGGATCTCGAGATTCCGGGTCTGGTACGCCAGGCCCGCGCTGCGCGCAGTCCCGGCGCACCATCCCGGAATGACGGATGCACAAGCGGCAGGTCGCGATGAACAAGAACGTGATCCGGCGCAAATCGATCGAGCCCAAATCGGCTGCGGAGGCCGATCATGAGACCCGCGACGGCGGCGTGCAGTCCGTCGACCGCGCGCTCTCCATCCTGGAAACGCTGGCCGAGGACGACGAGGGCTATCGCCTCAGCGATCTGGCGATCCGCACGGGATTGTCGACCTCGACCGTGCATCGCCTGCTCGCGACGCTGGAGAGCCGTCGCTTCGTGCAGTTCGACCGCGCCGAATCCAAATGGCACGTCGGCTCGCGCGCCTTCACGGTCGGCGCGAGCTTTGCGCGGCGGCGCAACTTCTCCACGCAGGCGATTCCATATTTGCGCAAGCTGCGCGATCTCACCCGCGAGACCGCCAATCTCGCCGTTGTCGACGACGAATTCATCATCGTTCTGACCCGCATGGAGAGCCGCGAGATCATGCGCTCGCTGACCCAGGTCGGCGGCCGTGTCCCTATGGTGACATCCGGCGTCGGCAAGGCGGTGCTCGCGACCTATTCGGACGAGGATGTCGGCGCCGTCATCCGCCATCACGGCATGCCGCGCCTGACCGGGAAGTCGATCGTGCGGCCGAGCGATCTGTTCAAGGAACTCGAAAAGATCCGCAGGCAGGGTTTTGCGCTCGACGATGAAGAGGCCTGCATGGGCCTGCGCTGCATTGCTGCCGTGGTATACAACGACTGCGCCGAGCCGCTCGCGGCGATTTCCGTCTCCGGCATGACCAGCCGCCTGACCGACGACAGATTGCCGGAAGTGGGCCAAATCGTGCGCGACGTCGCCGGCGAGCTGACCGTCGCGCTGGGTGGGGTGATGCCCACGCCCCGCTAAAACGGAGGAATCTGGGCGCTGTCGCTGGACAGCATCGGCCGTTTTGGCTGATATGCGACCAAACGACACAATGCGGCAAACGTCCGCATGAGCCTGGAGAGCGTCCTCATGTTCCAATTTTCCGCGCGCCTTGCCGGCGCAGCCATCGCGCTGACCCTTGCGGCAGCGACGCCATCCCTTGCCCAGCAGCTCGAGCTCAAGCTGATGGCGCCGGCGGCCCCGGGCGGCGGCTGGGATCAGACCGCGCGCTCGATGCAGCAGGCTCTGGTGGCCTCCGGTGTGGCGCGCAGCGTGCAGGTCACCAACGTTCCCGGGGCCGGCGGCAGCGTCGGCATCGCCCAGTTCGTCAATGGCGCCAAGGGCGACGGCAACCAGATGATGGTCAACGGCTTCGTCATGGTGGGAGCCCTCGCCATGAACAAGTCGCCGGTGACGCTGGAACAGGTGACGCCGATCGCGCGCCTCACCGAAGAAATTCAGGTGATCGTGGTGCCCGCGAACTCGCCGATCAAGACGGCGCAGGATCTCGCCGCCGCGGTGAAGGCCGACATCGCCAAGGTGACCTTTGCCGGCGGCTCGGCCGGCGGCGTCGACCATGTGATGGCCGCGTTGTTTGCCGGTGCCGTCGGCGCGGACGCGAAGAAGATCAACTACATCCCGTTCTCCGGCGGCGGCGAGTCGCTCGCCGCGATCCTCGGCGGCAAGGTCACCGCGGGTATTTCGGGCCTCAGCGAATATGAAGGGCAGATCAAGTCCGGCAAGCTGCGCGCGATCGGCGTGACCTCGGAGAAGCGCATCGCCGGCAGCGATATCCCGACCTTCAAGGAGCAGGGCATCGACCTCGTGATCGCCAATTGGCGTTCGGTCGTCGCGCCTCCCGGCATTACGCCGGAGCAGCGCAAGACCTTGAGCGATGCGGTCGAGAAGATGGTGAAGTCGGATGCCTGGAAGGAAATCCTCAAGCAGAAGGGCTGGGAGGATGCCTATCTCGGCGGCGACGCCTTCGCCGACTTCCTGAAGAAGGAAACCGTGCGCGTCACCGACGTGCTGAAGTCGGTCGGCCTGGTCAAGTCATGACCTCGGGTGATCCCGCCCAGCCGCCGCGGCGCGTCGATCGCGCCGGCGTCGTCATCGCTGCGCTGCTCGCAGGTCTCGCCGCCGTACTGGTCTTTGACGCGCGCGGCCTGTCATCCACCGCGATGTACGGCATGGGGCCGGAGGCGATGCCGGTCGTGGTCGCCAGCGGCCTTGGGCTGCTCGCGATCGGCAATTTGATCGACGCGCTGCGCGGGAATCTGCCCGCGCGCGAGAGCGCCGACCCCGTTCCGGTGTTTCTGATCCTGGTCGGCCTGGCCCTGCTGATCGCGATCATCGGCTTTGGCGGCGGCTTCATCCTGGCAACCTCGGCGCTGTTCGTGACGACATCGGCGGCGTTCGGGCGCCGCGCCATCCTCGTCGACAGCATCATCGCGCTGGTGATGTCGACCCTCATCTATCTCGCGTTCGACCGGCTGTTGACGCTGAGCCTTCCGACCGGCCCGCTGGAGCGACTGCTGTGATGGACACTTTTGCGGCGCTGGCCCACGGCATGGCGGTTGCCGTCCAGCCGATGAACCTGCTCTATGCGCTGATCGGCGTGTTCCTTGGCACCGCCGTCGGCGTGCTGCCCGGCATTGGCCCGGCGCTAACGGTCGCGCTGCTGCTGCCTGTCACCTACAAGCTCGACCCCGGCGGCTCGCTGATCATGTTCGCCGGCATCTATTACGGCGGCATGTATGGCGGCTCGACCACCGCGATCCTGATTAACACGCCCGGCGAGAGCGCCTCGATGGCGACCGCGCTCGAAGGCAACAAGATGGCCAAGGCCGGCCGCGGCGGGCCGGCGCTTGCGACCTCCGCGATCGGCTCCTTCGTCGCCGGCACCATCGCCACCATCGGTCTTGCCTTCCTCGCGCCCTGGCTGGTCGATTTCGCCGTGCGCTTCGGCCCCGAGGACTATTTCGCGCTGATGTGCGTCGCCTTCGTCACGGTGTCGGCAACCTTCGGCGATTCCCCGATCCGCGGCCTGACCAGCCTGTTCATCGGCCTGACGCTCGGCCTCGTCGGCATCGACAAGCTGACGGGCCAGGCGCGGCTCGCGTTCGGCGTCCCTGAGCTGCTCGACGGCGTCGAGGTGACGACGCTTGCGGTCGGCCTGTTCGCGCTCGGCGAGGCGCTCTACGTCGCATCGCGCCGCCACCACAGCGAGGAGAAGCTCGAGCCGGTGCGCGGCTCGCTGTGGATGACGAAAGAAGACTGGAAGCGCTCGTGGAAGCCGTGGCTGCGCGGCACCATGTTCGGCTTCCCGATCGGCGCGCTGCCCGCGGGCGGCGCGGAGATCCCGACCTTCCTGTCCTATTCGACCGAGAAACGATTGACGAAGCACCCCGAAGAGTTCGGCAAGGGGGCGATCGAAGGCGTCGCGGGGCCGGAAGCCGCCAACAACGCCTCCGCCGCCGGAACGCTGGTGCCGCTGCTCACGCTCGGGCTGCCGACCTCGGCAACGGCCGCGATGATGCTGGCGGGCTTCCAGCAATATGGCCTCAACCCGGGGCCGCTGCTGTTTGCCGAACGGCCGGACCTGGTATGGGGCCTGATCGCCAGCCTGTTCATCGCCAATTGCATGCTGCTGGTGCTCAATTTGCCGCTGGTCGGCCTGTGGGTGCGGCTGCTCGCGATCCCGCAGCCCTGGCTCTATGCCGGCATCCTCGTGTTCGCGACCATGGGTACCATCGCCGCAAAGCCGTCGGTGGTGGAATTGTCGATGCTGGCCGGCTTCGGCGTGCTCGGCTTTCTGATGCGCCGGTTCGATTTTCCGATCGCGCCGGTCGTGGTCGGCCTGATCCTCGGCCCGATCGCCGAAAGCCAGCTGCGCCGCGCGCTCGCGATCAGTCTCGGCGATCCCATGGCGCTGCTGCAGAGCCCGATCTCGGCGACGCTGCTCGGCATCGCACTGCTTGCGCTATTGGCCCCGTTTGTGCTGAAGGGGCTGGGGCGGTTCAAGGCGAACGAGGACTAAAGCGCGATGCGATTAGGATGAATCGTCATCGAGCTTTAGGTTGTTGTCTAAGCATGATCTTTTCGGAAAACCGCTGCGCACCTTTCCGGATCATGCTTTAGCCGTCCCGACGCACTTGTCTTCTCGTGTCGCGTCCATTCGTGGGGAACTGTCATGCCTTCCGAGCTCCGCTCGCCGCGTCTGGCGGTTCTGATCGACGCCGACAATGCCTCCGCCAAGATCGCGGACGGACTGTTCGAGGAGATTGCCAAGATCGGCGAGGCCAGCGTTCGCCGTATCTATGGCGACTTCTCCAACGCACGGTCCAGGGGCTGGGCCGATATCCTGTCGAAGCACGCCATCATCCCGCAGCAGCAGTTCGCCTACACGACCGGGAAGAACGCCTCCGACATCACGCTGGTCATCGACGCCATGGACCTGCTTCACAGCGGCCGGTTCGACGGCTTTTGCCTGGTGTCGTCCGACAGCGACTTCACCCGCCTGGCCGCCCGCATCCGGGAGCAGGGCATCGACGTCTTCGGGTTCGGCGAGCAGAAGACGCCGGAAAGTTTCAGGCAGGCCTGCCGGAGGTTCGTTTACACGGAGAACCTCCTTGCCGGACCGGTGAATAACCAGGACGCCACCTCGAGGTCGGCATCGCTTCAGCCACCCGAAGCGGCCACGCCGATCATCAAGAAGGTGATCACCCAGATGGAGAGCGAGGACGGCTGGGTTACGTTGGGCGAGGTCGGTCGGCAGCTTGCCAATCTCGCGTCCGATTTCGATCCGAGGACGTTCGGCTTCCGCAAGCTGAGCGATCTCGTGCGAAAGACGAATGCCTTCGAGATCGACGAGTCGAAGGGCCGGTCGATGCGAATTCGGGTCAAGGCCACCGCAGCCGCCGCACCGCCGAGAAGGCGGAACCCGCGCAGGTCTTCGAGAGCGGGGACGGCAGGAGGTTCGGCGCCTAAAGCGTAAGCACGGGTGCCGTTTTATTTGAATTGCCGAGCCGCCCTGCGGGCGCAACCATTGCTGGGCTGTTCCGTCACGCGAGAGTCCCATGACAAAACTCACCCGCTTTGCCGTCGCGCCGCTGCACGGCATGACGCGCCGCCTTGCCGACGTCGCTTCCGCGCGCCTTGCGCCCGATCTCGTCATCACTGGCGCTCGGGTGCTTTCGACCTATTCGGAGCGCATCCACGCGAACCGCGAGGTCTGGATCACCGGCGGCCGCATCGCCGCCGTGAGGCCGGCCGGAACAGCGAAGAAGACTTGGAATGGTGTGCCGCTCTACGACGCCGTCGGCGGCATCGTCGCGCCGGGCCTGGTCGATCCGCACATCCACATCGAATCCTCGATGGTGACGGCCTGCGCCTATGCCGAGGCCGCGCTGCTCAACGGTACCACCACGATCTTCTGCGACAGCCACGAGATCGGCAACGTCATGGATGTTGCCGGCGTCGAGGCGATGCTGGAGGACGCGCGCGAGGCGCCGCTCTCGATTTTCTTGACGGTGCCTTCGACGGTCCCTGCGACATCGGCTGAGCTCGAGACGGCTGGCGGCGATCTCACGCCCGACAAGATCGCGGGTCTGTTCGATCGCTGGCCCGAAGCCGTGGCACTCGGCGAGAAGATGGACTTTGTGCCGGTCACGATGGGCGACGAGCGCAGCCACGCCATCCTCGCGGCCGCGTTGAAGCGGGGACGGCCGGTGTCCGGCCACGTCTATGGCCGCGAGTTCGTCGCGGCCTATGCGGCGTCCGGCGTCACCGACACCCACGAAGCGATTGATCGCGACATCGCCGACGATCTGCTCGACGCCGGCGTCTGGGTGTTCCTGCGCGGCGGTCCGCCGACGACGCCCTGGCATTCGCTGCCGCAGGCGATCCGCACCATCACCGAGCTTGGTGCCTCGCACAAGCGCACGGCGGTGTGCACCGATGACCGCGATGCCGACGATCTCCTGCTGTTCGGCCTCGACTGGGTGGTGCGCGAAGCCGTGGAGGCGGGGATGTCGCCGGAGCAGGCCTGGTCGATGGGTTCGCTGCATGGCGCGACGCGCTTCGGCATGGATGGCGACATCGGCGGGCTCGGCGGCGGCCGCCGCGCCGATCTCGTGCTGATGGATGATCAACTCAAGCCGCAATGCACCTGGTATGGCGGCGAGCTCGTGGTCGAGCATGGCAAGATCACGCCACGTCTCGATCAGGCGCTGTCGCAGCGCTATCAATATCCGAAGGCGGCCTATGCAACGGTAAAGCTGCCGGAGACGATGAAGCTGACGCCCAAGCTGCCGGCGAAGGCCTGCACCGTCAACGCGATCAAGACCGCGCTGCCCGGCATCACGCTGATCCACGAGAAGGTTAAGATCGAGCCCGCAAAGGACTGGCCGTCGCTGTTCGCGCGCTACGGCCTGTGCTTCGTCACCGTCGTCGAGCGCCATGGCAAATCGGCCGGCAATGTCGCCTACGGCCTCTTGAAGGATTTCGGCCTCAAGCGCGGCGCGGTCGCCTCCAGCGTCGGGCACGACAGCCACAACATCATCGTCGCCGGTACCAACGAGCCCGACATGCAGGTCGCCATCGCCGCGATCAAGGCGCGGCAGGGCGGCGTTTGCGTCGTTGCCGACGGCGAGGTGAGGGCGCTGGTCCCGCTGCCGATCGCGGGCCTGCTGTCCGACAAGCGAGTCACAGAGGTGGCCGACGAGGTCAAGGCCTTGAAGAAGGAATGGGCGGAGGCCGGCTGCACCATTCCCTACATGGGCTTCAATTTGATTCCCTTATCGGTCATTCCGGAAATTCGCATCACCGACAAGGGTCTCGTGCTGGTGCCGCAGATGGAGCTGGCGCCGCTGTTCGAGTGAGCCGCTTTCACGCGTTCCTGCATCTAACCGATTGACGTTGCCGCAATTTCTCTGCGGCTGCCGCATCGTGGAAAATAAAATCGATCTCGTTGAGATCGCACCTTGCGCAACCGATGATCTCGCTCGCTGACTTAAACCAAGCGAGGTCCGATATGGCGAAGATGCGAGCCGTCGATGCAGCCGTCCGTATTCTGGAGAGAGAGGGCATCTCGACCGCCTTCGGAGTTCCCGGGGCCGCGATCAATCCCCTGTACTCGGCGCTGAAGAAGCGCGGCTCGATCCACCATATCCTGGCACGACACGTCGAGGGCGCTTCGCACATGGCGGAGGGCTATACCCGCGCCAAGTCCGGCAATATCGGCGTCTGCATCGGAACCTCGGGGCCGGCGGGCACCGACATGATCACCGGGCTTTATTCCGCGATCGCCGATTCCATCCCGATCCTCTGCATCACCGGACAGGCGCCGCGGGCGCGGCTCTACAAGGAGGATTTCCAGGCCGTCGACATCGAGTCGATCGCAAAGCCCGTAACGAAATGGGCGGTGACGGTGCGCGAGCCGGCGCTGGTGCCGCGCGTGTTCAGCCAGGCCTTCCATGTGATGCGCTCAGGGAGGCCGGGGCCGGTCCTGATCGACATGCCGCTCGACGTGCAACTCGCCGAGATCGAGTTCGACGACGAGACCTATGAGCCGCTGCCGGTCTACAAGCCTACCGCGACCCGCAAGCAGGTCGAGAAGGCGCTGGAGATGCTCAACGCCGCCGAGCGGCCGCTGATCGTCGCAGGGGGCGGCATCATCAATGCCGACGCTTCGGACCTGTTGGTGGAATTCGCCGAGATCGCCAACGTGCCCGTGGTCCCGACCCTGATGGGGTGGGGTGCGATCCCCGACGATCACGTGCTGATGGCCGGCATGGTCGGGCTTCAGACCAGCCACCGCTACGGCAATGCCACCATGCTGGAATCCGACTTCGTGCTCGGCATAGGCAATCGCTGGGCCAATCGCCACACCGGCTCGGTCGAGACCTACACCAAGGGCCGCACCTTCGTGCATGTCGACATCGAGCCGACGCAGATCGGGCGGGTGTTCAATCCCGATCTCGGCATCGTCTCGGACGCGAAGGCCGCGCTCGAGCTGTTCGTCACCGTCGCCAAGGAGTGGCGGCGGGCAGGCAGGCTCCGCGAGCGCCAGGCGTGGCCCGCTTCCTGCCGCGATCGCAAGAGAACGATGCTGCGCAAGAGTCATTTCAACAACGTCCCGATCAAGCCGCAGCGCGTCTATGAGGAGATGACCAAGGCCTTTGGCCGCGACACCTGCTACGTCACCGTGATCGGCTTGTCGCAGATCGCCGGTGCGCAATTCCTGGGCGTCTATCGGCCGCGCAACTGGATCAATGCGGGACAGGCAGGGCCGCTCGGCTGGACCTTGCCTGCCGCGCTGGGCGTGCGCGCGGCCTGTCCGGATCGCGACATCGTCGCGCTGTCCGGCGATTACGACTTTCAGTTCCTGATCGAGGAGCTCGCGGTCGGCGCGCAGTTCAATCTGCCCTACATCCACGTCGTCGTGAACAATTCCTATCTCGGCCTGATCCGCCAGGCCCAGCGCGGCTTCGAGATGGACTATCACGTCCAGCTCTCCTTCGAGAACATCAACGCGCCCGAGATCGGCGTCTACGGCGTCGACCATGTCGCGGTCGCCGAAGGCCTCGGCTGCAAGGCGATCCGCGTCACCGATCCGAAGGATGCACAGGCTGCGTTCGCGACCGCGCGCGAATTGATGGCGAAGCACCGGGTGCCCGTGGTGGTCGAGTTCATCCTCGAGCGCGTGACCAACATCGCGATGGGCACGGAGATCGACAACATCGTCGAGTTCGAGGAGGTGCTGGACCTGCCGCTCGATGAAGTCGCGACCAAACGGCCCGGCGTGCTGCAGCCGGCGGAATAGGGGAGAGCATCATGCCGAAATTCGCCGCCAACCTCACCATGCTGTTCAACGAGATGCCGTTTCTCGACCGCTTCGCGGCGGCGAAGGCGGCGGGATTTTCCGGGGTCGAGTATCTCTTTCCCTATGACTTCGACAAGGCGCAGCTGCGCGAGCAGCTCGAGGCCCATGGCCTGACGCAGGTGCTGCATAATCTGCCGGCCGGAAACTGGGCAGGCGGCGAGCGCGGCATCGCAATCCTGCCCGATCGCACCGCCGAATTCCGTGACGGCGTGTTCCGCGCCATCGACTATGCCAAGGCGCTCGATTGCGATCAGCTCAACTGTCTCGTCGGTATCGCACCTGCCGATGCCGATCCGCGCGAGCTGAACGAGACCCTGGTCGGAAATTTGCGCTTTGCCGCCTCGACGCTGGCACGCGAGAACATCAAGCTGCTGGTCGAGCCGATCAACACGCTCGACATTCCCGGCTTCTTCCTCAACGGCACCGAGCAGGCGGTGCAGCTGATCTCCGAGGTGCGGTCGAACAACCTCTTCATCCAGTACGACATCTATCACATGCAGATCATGGAGGGCGATCTCGCCCGCACCATGCAGGAATATCTGCCTGAGATCGCCCACATCCAGCTCGCCGACAATCCCGGCCGGCACGAGCCGGGCACCGGAGAGATCAACTATCCCTTCCTGTTCCGCCACCTCGACGCGATCGGCTATCGCGGCTGGATCGGCTGCGAATACAAGCCGCGCACCACGACGCTGGAAGGGCTTTCGTGGCACGCCGCGCAGACGTTTGAGACGTAGAGGATATCGAAGCCGCAGGTGACGGTGCACTCCCTCTCCCGCTTGCGGGAGAGGGTTGGGGAGAGGCTGCTTCCGCAATGGGATTCGCGATGCGGTGAAGATCCCCAAGCGGATAGAGCCCTCACCCGGCGCGCGTGGCGATGCTTCGCATCGCCCGGACGCGCCGACCTCTCTCGCAAGCGGGAGAGGTGCACCGAGCCAGCGGATGAATCTTGCATATGCAACTGAGGAAAGCTTGACATGATCGACATCGGCTTCATCGGACTTGGCACCATGGGACGGCCGATGGCCGGCCACCTCCTGGCCGCAGGCCATCGCGTTCTGCTGCATGACGTCGCGCCCGTTGCGCCGGAGCTGATCGCGGCCGGCGGCATTCCCTGCAAGTCCGGCAAAGAGGTCGCGGAGGAGGCGGATGCGGTCATCATCATGGTGCCTGATACCCCGCATGTCGAGGCCGTGCTGTTCGGCAAGGACGGGGTCGCGAGTGGGATTTCGAAGGGCAAGATCGTCGTCGACATGAGCTCGATCTCGCCGCTGGCGACGAAGGAATTCGCGAAGAGGATCGAGGCGCTGGGGGCGGACTATCTCGACGCGCCGGTGTCGGGCGGCGAGGTCGGGGCCAGGGCAGCGAGCCTCACCATCATGGTCGGCGGCCCGGAGCGGGCCTTCGGCACCATGAAGCCGGTCTTCGACAAGATGGGCAAGAACGTCACCCGCGTCGGCGCCAATGGCGACGGGCAGACGACCAAGGTCGCCAACCAGATCATCGTCGCGCTGACGATCGAGGCGGTGAGCGAGGCGCTGTTGTTTGCGTCGAAGGCCGGCGCCGATCCGGCGCTGGTGCGGCAGGCGCTGATGGGCGGCTTTGCCTCCTCACGCATTCTCGAGGTTCACGGCGAGCGGATGGTGAAGCGCAATTTCGATCCCGGCTTCCGCATCGAGCTGCACCAGAAGGATCTCAATCTCGCGCTCGAAGGTGCGCGCTCGCTTGGGCTGTCGCTGCCGAGCACGGCGGTGGCGCAGCAATTGTTCTCGGCATGCACCGCCCACGGCGGCAAGGGCTGGGATCATTCGGCGATGGTGCGGGCGCTGGAACTGATGGCGGGCCACGAGATCACCGCCGCCTGAACTGTTACGCCGTAACAGTCTCCAGATCTGGGTGTGTCTTTCGCCGCGGGGAACCGGAACAACGGTCCGGCCCCGCGGTTGAAGGCGCATGGCAATCACTGGAGGCTAAAGAACATGAAGACCCGTCTTGCGATTACGTTGGCTGCCGCTTCGTTGCTGGCGTCGAGCGCGGCCTTTGCCCAGTCGACGACCGAACAAGGCGCCAGGGACGGCGCGCGTGCAGGTGGCGACATCGGCGGACCGATCGGCGCAATGGTTGGCGGCACCGTCGGTGCAGCTGTCGGCGCCGGCCTCGAAATTCCGAATGCGGTGCTGGGCGGAATCCCGCGCAGCGATTCCGTGGTGATCCAGGAGCGCGTCGTGGTCGGGGAGCCGCTGCCGCCGACCGTGGTGCTCCGCCCCGTGCCGAACTACACCGAGTATCGCTATGCGGTCGTGAACGACCGCCGCGTGATCGTCGAGCCGCGCACGCGCCGCGTCGTCAAGATCATCGACTGACCGGCGGCAATCCTCAAGCGTTGAGAGGATGGGCCCTGCGGAGTGTCACTCCGCGGGGCCTTCGCTTGTCGCGACAGGCCTGGCGCGAAAGCGTGTCAGCAGCCAATCGATCGCGGCCGCGAGCGCAAAGCCGATGCAGGCGGTGAGCGCGTCGACCAGAAAATCCTCCAGCCGGGCGTGGCGCCCGGGTGCCCAAAATTGCATCAGCTCGAGCACGCCGATCAGGACCACAGCGGCCGCCGCGATCAGCAGGCGCCGACGCGGATAGGCGAAGCCGAAGGCCAGCCCCACTAGCATGAATGCGAGTGCATGTTCGCCGTCTTGGCCGAGGTCGGAATGAGGCCGCAGTCCGGGGGGACCGAGTGTGGCGAGAGTCACGGCCGCCGCGAGCAGCCAGGCAAATGAACGAACCAAAATGGACATCCGGTCCGCTTAGCACACATTGCCGGGGGCCGGTACAGTCCCTCCATCAGATCGCCGTATAGTTAATGACAAAACCTCAAAGTGGCTCGCGCACGCCGAGCCCGTGCATGAAGCGCTCCCGTATCTGCACGGGGTCACGCCTGGTGGTGCCGACCCCGGGCTTGTCGTCGATCCGGACGGCGATCAGGTGCGGCTCGGCTGCGGACATCGCCGCGTCGACCAGCCGTTCGAAATCCTCCTCGTCCGCGGCCCAGGCGCTGTTGGAAAGGCCGCAGCCGGTGGCGATGGCCACGATGTCGGCGACGCTTGCGGCAGGTGTCGGCTGGGCGCCCGTAATTTGGTAGATGCCATTGTCCATCACGATCATGACGAGGTTCTTCGGCCTCAGGCTCGCAATCGTCGAGAGCGCGCCGAGCTGCATCAACAGCGAGCCGTCGCCTTCGAGCGCGAAGACGCGCCGATCCGGTTGCGCCAGCGCCACGCCCAGCGCGATCGGGAAGGCGAGCCCCATGCTGCCCAGCATGTAGAAATTCTGCGGGCGGTGCCCGGCGGCCCAGAGGTCGAAATTGGTGTTGCCGATGCCGCCGATCACGGCTTCCTCATGCTTGAGCTTTGCGATCAGCCGCGAGGTCACGTCGAAGCGGTTCATGACCTTGGTGTTGCGCGTATTCATGACGGCGCTCACTTGTCGAAAACCTTGCCGCCGGTGAGCAGCGGGTTGAGGATCAGCGCCACCGGCGCCTGCGTGGTGACGGCCTGCTTGATCGAGCGGTCGGCGATGAATTCGAGCTCGTCGAGCCGGGTGATGGTGTGATGCTCGAGCGCCAATGAGTCCAGCACCGGGCGCATGGTGCGGCAGACCAGCGATTGCCCGTAATTGAACTCGCCGAGCGTGCCGCGCTCGGACACGAACATGATCAGGGGGATCTGGTAGGGCACCGCGAGCGAGGCCAGCACGTTGGCGAGCGTCGCAAAGCCGGAAGTCTGCATCAGCACCGCGCCGCGCCGGCCGCCCATCCAGGCGCCCGAAACGATCCCGACCGCCTCTTCTTCGCGCGCGGTGGCAAAGGTGGTGAAGAACGGATCGGCGTGCAGATTCCTGATCAGCGGGGTCAGCACGCGGTCGGGCACGTAGGGGACGAGGCCGATCTCGTTTCGTTTCAGGGTTTGCAGGACGATGCCGTGCCAGCTCCCGTGGCTGGACCCCTGTGCCGCTTGGGGCGAAGTCCGCTGCTCCGCAATCGCCATTGCGTTCTCCCTCGCGCCGCACATGCTTCTTGGTCTTCGCCATTGCCATTGCGTTGGCCGTCGCGGCAGTCTGCCGAACTTGACGGAGCGGGCGGGATTGTCAACATGTCCGGGCCGGCACCGTGATCTGCGCCAGACCGCCTGCCGTGGCCGGCACCGCCGTGTCATAAGCGGCGACAATTTGAAAACGGGAGGGAGGCAGGGACGGGCGCGCATCGCCCTGGCCTTGCGGCGCCCTTCTAGAGAGCCGGAAGGGACCTGATGTCCGTCAACAATAAGCGCGTCTTCTACGTCAAATACCTGGCCAATCCGATCTATGTCGACATCCTGAAGGCGCGGCCCGACGTCCGGCTCGACCGTATCGAGAACGAGAGTCCCGAAGACTTCTACGCGCCGATCCTGCACGCGGCCCATGTCTACCAGGTCGGCGCCGCCCGCGACGAGCTCGCCCCGCATTTTCATGTCGATGCCGCCTTCCTGAAGCGCACCCCGAACCTGCTGCTTGTCTCCAGCAACGGCGCGGGCTTCGATCCGGTCGACGTTGAAGCCTGCACCGACGCGGGCGTCCTGGTCGTCAACCAGTCCGGCGGCAATGCCCATTCAGTTGCCGAGCACGCGCTGGCGATGATGCTGACGCTGTCCAAGCGCATCATTCAGTCCGATCGCCGCCTGCGCCGGGAAGCCAACGTCAACCGCAACGAGCTGGTCGGCAACGAGGTCGAGCACAAGACTGTCGGCATCATCGGCCTCGGCAATGTCGGCCGCCGCATCGCGGCGCTGTGCAAGGGCCTGCTCGGCATGAAGGTGCTGGCCTATGACCCGTATCTGTCGGCCGAGGTGATGGCAGAACGGGGCGGAGAGAAAGTCGAGCTCGACGAACTGCTGCGCCGCGCCGATTTCGTCTCGATTTCCTGTCCGCTCGACAAGGGCAGTCGCAACATGATCAGCACGCGCGAGTTTGCGCTGATGCAGCCGCATGCCTACTTCATCACCACGGCGCGCGGCTTCATCCACGACGAGGATGCGCTGCTCCAGGCGCTGCGCGACAAGCGCATCGCCGGTGCCGGTCTCGACGTCTGGTCCAAGGAGCCCCCGCCGCCGGAGCATCCGCTGCTCCAGTTCGACAACGTGCTCGCAAGCCCCCATACCGCGGGGGTGACGATCGAGGCGCGCCGGAACATGGGCCGGATCGCGGCCGAGCAGGTGCTGGACACGCTCGACGGCAAGCGCCCGCCGCGCATCATCAATCCCGAGGTCTGGCCGGTCTATGCGGAGCGCTTCAAGCAGGCTTTCGGCGTGACGCCGGGATAGGGGCAGCCGCATTGCCGTTCCGGGACGGAGACGCGGGGAGGAACGTCCTCCCGACCTTGATCCGCGTCAAAATCTCATTTCCCGGCCCGGCCTAAAAGGGATTAGAGTGCTGTCGGGGCAGCAGGGAGGTCCCATGTCAACCTATGTCGTCAAGTTCATGAAGAACGTGCTCGGTGAGTACGGCCGGCAGAGCGAGATTTGCCAGGGCACGCTGGAAATCGACGCCGCCGACGAGAACGAGGCCAGGGAGCAGGCGAAAGCGAGATTCTGCAAGGATCAGGCACTGCATCACTGGTCGCTGCATGCCGACCGCATCCATGTGAAACCGGCCGACTTTCCGTCGTGAGGCCCATCGCCTGCGCAAGCGGTGCGTTTGACATAGTGGTTTGGGCAGCGGTCGACGCGGCTACCGCTTCGCCTCGCCGAACACCACCGTCGGCACCGCGCGGTTGACGATTTCGCGCAAGGCAAAGCTCGATTGCACGCGCGCAACGCGCGGCAGCCGGGACAGCTCGGTCCGGTGAATGCGCTCGAAGTCCTGGATGTCGCGGGCCAGCACGATGAGGATGTAATCGTCGGTGCCTGACATCAGGAAGCAGCGCACGACGGAGGGGCATTTCACCACCTCCGCCTCGAAGGCCTTCAGTGCATCGTCGCTCTGGCTCTCCAGCGCGATGCGAACCAGCACGGTGGTGGTGAGGCCGAACTGGGCGAGGTCGAGCGTGGCCTGATAGGCCTGGATGTAGCCGTCGTCTTCAAGCGTCTTCTGTCGTCGTGCCAGCGCCGTGCTCGACAGGCCGATCTTGTTGGCGAGTTCGGCATGACTGGCGCGCGCATTGGTCGTGAGTTCCGCGAGGATCGCGAGGTCTTTCCGGTCGAGGGCCAAGGTTTCATTTCCAGCGTGAAAGAGCATTTCGGCGCCGGAAACCGGCGCGGGCCCGTTCAAACTAGCGGATATTTGCACGAAACCAAACCGGCCCCATCGCTACGATGAGGAGCGGAATCAATGCGTTGGCACAGGAGCTCAAGATGCGCGTCGGTGTTCCCAAGGAGATCAAGGTGCAGGAATATCGCGTCGGGCTCACCCCGGGCGCCGTCCGTGAATATGTCGCGGCCGGTCATCAGGTCGCGGTCGAGACCGGCTCCGGCGCCGGCATCGGCGCATCCGACGAGGTGTATCGGCGGGCAGGGGCCACTATCGCCGACAGCGCCCACGACATCTTTGCCAGGTCCGACATGGTCGTGAAGGTGAAGGAGCCACAGAAGAGCGAGTGGGCCCAGCTCCGGGAAGGCCAGATTCTATTTACTTATCTTCATCTTGCGCCGGATCCGGAGCAGGCCAAGGGCCTGCTCGCCTCCGGCTGCACCGCGATCGCCTATGAAACCGTCACGGACGCGCGCGGTCACCTCCCGCTGCTCGCGCCGATGAGCGAAGTCGCCGGCCGCCTCGCCATCGAGGCCGCCGGCGCCGCGCTCAAGCGATCGGCCGGCGGCCGCGGCCTGCTGCTGGGCGGAGTGCCCGGCGTGCAGCCGGCACGCGTCGTCGTGCTCGGCGGCGGCGTGGTTGGCACCCAGGCGGCCCGCATGGCCGCGGGTCTCGGAGCCGAAGTCACCGTGATCGACCGCTCGATCCCGCGCCTGCGCGAACTCGACGATCTCTTTGCCGGACGTCTGCGCACCCGCTTCTCGACCATCGAATCGGTCGAGGAGGAGGTGTTCGCCGCCGACGTCGTGATCGGCGCGGCGCTGGTGCCGGGCGCCAGCGCGCCGAAGCTGGTCACGCGCGCGATGCTGAAATCGATGCGGCCGGGCGCCGTCCTGGTCGACGTCGCGATCGACCAGGGGGGCTGCTTCGAGACTTCGCATCCCACCACCCATACCGATCCGACCTATGAGGTGGACGGCGTCGTGCACTATTGCGTCGCCAACATGCCGGGCGCGGTGCCGGTGACGTCGAGCCAGGCCCTGAACAACGCGACGTTGCCGTTCGGCCTGATGCTGGCGAACAAGGGTTTTGCGGCGGTGCTGGAAAACCCGCATTTGCGCAACGGTCTCAACGTGCATCGCGGGCGGATCACCAACAAGGCGGTGGCGGAGAGTCTCGGGCTGGAATTCGCTCCGGTGGAGAGCGGGCTCGCGGCGTAGCTGCGCGCCCTCTCCCGCAAGCCTGCGGGAGAGGTTGCAGCGGGGCTGGGGCTTTGTATCACCCCAACTCTGACGCCTTCGTCAACTTGTACTGCCCCAAATCGGGGTTATGCGTCATGCGCCAGTAGTCGACGAAACGCCACGGCATCGCCGAGAACACGCGGCCACTGCTGTTGCGGTAATAGGTGCTCATGCCCGGATGGGTCCAGATCATCGCCTCGTGCTCGGCATCGACCTTGCGGACATAGTCGTCAAGCACGTCCTGGCGGACGTCGATCGCCGTGACGTCTTGCTCGATCATGTCGACCAGGCACGCCGCGATATAGCGGCTCTGGCATTCCGACTGGAAGATGACGCTGCCGCCATGGGCCGGGCCGGAGTTGGGACCGAGCATGCAGAAGAAGTTCGGAAAGCCGGGCACGGTGAGGCCGAGAAACGCAGTCGGATTGTCGTTGGCCCAGGCCTGCCGCAAATCCTTGCCTTCGCGGCCGCTGATGTTGAGACGGGCCGCCATTTCCGTCACCTTGAAACCGGTCGCCACCACGATGATGTCGGCGGGACGGTGCTTGCCGTCTGCGGTGACGATGCCCGTCTTGTCGAAACGGTCGATCGCATCCGTGACCAGCTCGACGTTGCCTCTCCTCAAAGTCTTGAACCAATTGTTGTCGAGCAGGATGCGCTTGCCGTAGGGCGGATAGGTCGGCACGCATTTCTCGATCAGATCGGGCCGGCCCTGTAGCTCCGACAAGATGAACTCCGTCAGCTCCTGGCGGTGCCGGTCGTTGCCTTTGTTGACGGCGCGCTCGGGATGCGGCCAGGCCGGATCCTTGCGCAGGAAAGGCAAGAGACCGTCGCCATAGCGCCAGAACATGTTGAAGCGATACCACTGCACATAGAACGGCAGATGCGCCAGCAGCCAGCGCGCGCCCGCGCTGATCGGATCGGCATAGCCCTTCACCGGCCGCGCCCATTGCGCGCTGCGCTGATAGACCGTGACCGAGGCGACGCGGCCCGCGATCGACGGCACCAGCTGCATCGAGGTTGCACCGGTGCCGATCACGGCGACATGCTTGCGATCGACGTTGATATCATCTGACCACAGCGCCGAATGCAGGATCGTTCCCCTGAAGTCCTCCTCGCCTTTGAAGCGGGCGCGGGAGGGGTCGTTGAGCTGGCCGATCGCGCTGACCAGCGCTGTGGATTCGAAGGTCTGTTCGCCGTCCTTGGTTCTCAGCGTCGAGATCCAGCGCCGCCGGCTTTCGTCCCAGCGCGACGAGGTCAGCTCGGTGTTGACGCGCAGATGCTTGCGGATGCCGTATTCGTCCGCGACCTTCTGGAGATAGCCGAGCAACTCCTCGCGCTGGCAGAAGTAGCGGGTCCACGCATTGCCTGAGCCGAACGAATAGGAATAGGAATGGTTCGGCGTGTCGACGCCGCAGCCGGGGTAGCGGTTGATCCACCAGGTGCCGCCAAGCTCGGCGTTCTTCTCGACGATGGTGTAGGGGATGCCGAGATGGCCGAGTGCGACGCCGAGCGCAATGGCGCAGACGCCGGCGCCGACAATCAGCACATGCTGCCCGGCAAGCTTGTCGTCCGGCGGCGGCTTCGTCCAGCGCGCCTCACGTGAGACAAAGCCCATCTCCTCGCGCATCAGGGGCGCGTATTCCGGCGCGACGTTCTCGCCGAGACAGACGCGCATCATCCTCAGCAGCAGCTCCTCGCCGGGATCGGCGATGACGGGCTCGGGCGTGCCATTGGCGAACAGCTCGACCACCGCGGCGCGGATCTCGTCCTGGATGTCCCGGGGCACGCCGGCCTCGGGATCGGGGATGAGGCGGATATCGCGCTTGGGCAGGTACGGCGGCGCGAGCCATTTCTCGTCGCCGGTCATGTGCACCAGCACCATCAGCAGGCACCGGATGTCGCCTTCTGCGATGGTCGAGGCAAGGTCGAGCCTGTTCGGAAGGTCGATGTTCATGGCGTGTCCTGGTCTCCGGACCGACTGAAGAGGCCGCGCGTCATCAGCTGTGATCCGAAAGGCAACGAGAGATTCACCGGCGCTATCTGACCCGATAGCCGGGACTCCGGTGTCCAGATAGGCCCGGAGAAGAAAACTATCGCTGCGACTCGGCTGCAAGGAAGGAGTTTCCCCACCGGAAGGCAAAAAAGCCAATCGCTTCCATTGCCGTTTGGGGCCGAAACGACGACATTTCCACCAGGAATTGATGGATCGGCAGCTATGGAACGCACCGGATTTGAGCCCTTCGGCGAGCAGCTGGTGTCCGCGACGGACACCCAGCCGCGGTCGCGTGCGTCAAAGATGCTGTTGCGGGTTGGCACTGGTCTGTTCTGGTCGCTGGTGGCCGGCATCGTGCTGGCGCGCGCGGCCTTTTTCGAGCCGGGCATCTATGACGGCTTCAGCCGGGTCGCCACGCTCGCCAAGAATCTGATCTTCTAAGGCCGCCTGATCTTCCGACGGTCGAATATTCCGGTCCGAGGACAGAACTTCCATCGGCCCTGATATGTCGAAAACTTATTCCCCATCGAGCTGACGCTGCGTATAAATATTTCTCCTCGGGGAGAGATTTGTGTCGCAGAATCAAGCATCCAGCCCGGCCGATGCCAAGCCGGCCAGTGCCGCAAGCCGCATCGCGGCGCTGATTCCGGGCATCCTCCTCTGCGTTGCCGTTGCTGGTGTCTCGGCCCTGCTGGAGCGGGCGGAATTGGGCGTTTTCGAGCATCCCTATGTCGAAGCGCTGGTGATGGCGATTCTGCTCGGCATGGCACTTCGCAGCTTCTGGAAGCCTGCGCCGCGCTGGCAGGCCGGCATCGCCTTCAGCGCCAAACAGCTGCTTGAAGTCGCGGTGATGCTGCTGGGCGCCTCCATCAGCTTCGCCGCCATCGCTGCCTCTGGCGTCGCGCTGCTGGCCTCGATCGCCGCGGTCGTCGTGGTCGCGCTCTGCGCCTCCTTCGGCCTCAGCCGGCTGCTCGGCCTGTCGACGCGGCTGTCGATCCTGATCGCCTGCGGCAACTCGATCTGCGGCAATTCCGCGATCGCGGCGGTGGCGCCGATCATCGGCGCCAGCAATGACGAGATCGCATCATCGATTTCCTTCACCGCCATCCTCGGCGTGATGATGGTGCTCGGCCTGCCGCTGCTGATCCCGCTGCTGCAATTGTCCGCCACGCAATACGGCATCCTCGCAGGCCTCACCGTCTATGCGGTGCCGCAAGTGCTGGCCGCGACCGTTCCGGCCGGCCTCGTCTCGACGCAGATCGGCACGCTCGTGAAGCTGATGCGCGTCCTGATGCTCGGACCGGTGGTCGTCGGCCTGTCGCTGGTCGCCTCGCGCTGGCAGGGCGACGCCAAGAAGACCAATGTCGGCTTCTTCCGCCTGGTTCCCTGGTTCATCCTCGGCTTCCTCGCGCTCGCGACCCTGCGCTCCCTCGAGATCGTTCCGCCCACGGTGGTCGGCCCGGTGACGAAGATCACGAGCTTTCTCACCGTGGTGTCGATGGCCGCGCTCGGGCTCGGCGTCGATGTCCGCGTGCTCGCCAATGTCGGGGGACGGGTGACCGCAGCCGTGACGCTGTCGCTGATGCTGCTGCTCGGCATCAGCATCGCGCTGGTGCATTGGTTCAAGTGATCAGGGCAAAACTGCCGTAGGGTGGGCAAAGGCGCGAAGCGCCGTGCCCACGATCTCTCCAGTATGGCGACAGGTGGTGGGCACGCTCCGCTTTGCCCACCCTACGAGACCGTCATCGCCGTGGCTAAGTCAGATCACATCCGCCAGCGAGTGCCCTTGCAGCTCGATGCTCAGCCCCTGCATGCCCATGTCGTTGATCTCGCCGCCCATCGCCTTCAGGCTTTCCTCGCGGATCAGCGACATCAGCCCGCGGCGTAGCGCCAGGAACTCCGACGACATCATCATCGATTGCTGCCGCGGCCGCTCCAGCGGGATCGGGATTTCCGCCTTGATCGAGCCGGGGCGCGCGGTCATGCAGTAGACGCGATCGGACAGGAAGATCGCCTCGTCGATGTCGTGGGTGACGAACAGCACCGAGATCTTGAGCCGCTGCCACATGTTGGTGAGGATCTGCTGCATGATGACGCGGGTCTGCGCGTCGAGTGCACCGAACGGCTCGTCCAGCAGCAGCACTTTCGGCCCTGTCGCCAGCGCGCGGACGATGCCGACGCGCTGCTTCATGCCGCCGGAGAGTTTTTCGGGATAATGTTTTTCAAACGCCTCGAGCCCCGCCAGCCCCAGCAGCGTACGTGCCGCGCGTTCGCGCTGCGAGCGCGGCATGCCGCGCATCTTCAGGCCGAACTCGACGTTCTCACGCACCGTCTTCCAGGGAAACAGCGAATATTGCTGGAACACCATGCCGCGCTCGGCGCTGGGACCGTTCACGCGCTCGCCGTCAACGGTGACGATGCCGGTGGTCGGCTTGAGGAAGCCGGCGACCGCGTTGAGCAGCGTCGACTTCCCGCAGCCGGAGGGGCCGACGATCGAGACGAACTCGCCGGGTTTCACGTGGATCTGCGTGTCGGTGACGGCCTGCACCGCTCCCTCGATGGTCTCGTAGGCGAGGGAGAAGTTCTTGACCTCGATATGGCCCTTCGGCGTGCTCGCAATCGTCTCGCTCATGTCGACCTCCACGGCATCACCAATCGTCCGGCGCCTCTGATCAGGACGCTCGATCCGAGCCCGAGCACGCCGATGGCGATCATGCCGAGCGCGATGTCGGCGTACTGGACCAGCGAATAGGCCTCCCAGGTGAAGTAGCCGATGCCGTACTGACCCGAGATCATCTCCGCGGCGATCAGCGACACCCATGCGACGCCCATGCCGACCGTGAGGCCGGTGAAGATGTGCGGCAGCGAGGCCGGAAAATACACCTCGCGGAAGATCGAGCGCTCGCGGGCGCCGAGACATTGCGCGGCGCGCACCAGCACGGGATCGACCAGCGACATGCCGTGCAGGGTGTTGACCAGGATCGGGAAGAACGAGCCGAGGAAGGTGATGAAGACGATGCTCTGCTCGTTGGTCGGCCACAGCATGATCGCCATCGGCACCCAGGCGATGGCCGGGATCGGCCGCAGCACTTCCGCGACCGGGAAGATGATCTCATGCACCAGCTTGAAGCGGCCCATGATCAGACCGAGCGGCACGCCGACGATGGCGGCGAGCGAGAAGCCGATGAAGATGCGCCGGCAGCTCAGCACGATGTGCATGAGGAATTTGGGATCGTGGATCGCCTTGGTGAAGCTTGCATAGACCGCAAGCGGCGAGGGCACGTTGGTGAATCGCACGAAGAACACGACGCGATAGGTCGTGAGCAGGTGCCAGACCAGCAGGAAGGCGAGCAACGAAATCACGCCGATCGCGGTCGCGCGCAGCCCGGCCCGATTGAGCCGGTACCAGCGCAGCGCGAGTGTGCCGAAGGACGGCGGCGTCGTAGGCTGGGCGATAACGGCGGGCGCAGGTCCCGCCTCTGCGACGGCTGTTGCCGGCATGCTGTCCTCGGGATGTCTGAGGAGGGCGGGACTGCTCACGTTTTGCCTCCGCCGACGGCGGCCTTCACCGCGTCGTCGAAGCCGAGCACCTTGCCGCTGACCTTGGCGGCGTAGGCTTCGGCGTCCTTCTTGAGAAGGAACGGGGCGACCTCGCCGTTGCCGACCGCGAAGAAGGCCTGGTCGGCGAACAGCTTGATGCCGCGCGTCGTATCGAAGACATAGGCGACGTTGATCTTCTTGCCCTTGGCCTTGTAGTCGGCGTAAGCCCCGAGGGTGCAGGCGGCGGACGAGAAGGGCATGATGCCGGCATCGTCCACCCAGACCTCGCCGGCCTTGCGCGGATCGACGATCGGCTTCTTGCAGAAGGCATCTTCGCCGGAGATCTCGTAATTGTTCGTGCTGGCAAGCTGTGCGTCGTAGTCGAGCTTCATCTCGGCATGGGCCTTGCGGATGTAGCTGTCGTCGACCCATTTCTTCGGATCGAACTCCTTCATGCGGCCGAGATTCTGCAGCACCTTGACATCGGTCGTGGCCGCATCGATCAGCGCCGGCTTGATCGTGGGATCGGTGGTCATGTTGCCGCTCGGCCCCAGGAAGATGTAGACGACTTCCTTGTTGATGCCGGTCCATTCCTGGATTTTTTCGGCGGCCAGCTTGGGATCGTCGCGCAACCACTGATTGGCGGCGATCAGCGCCTTGAAATAAGCGACGACGACCTCCGGATATTTTTCCGCGAAGTCGGTGCGGACCACGATGCCGTGGAAGGTCGGCAAGTTCGTCTCGACGCCGTCGAAGATCTTTCGCGCGAAGCCACGGAACGGCAGCAGCTCGGCGAAGGGGACGAAGTCGGCATGCGCGTCGATCTTCTTCTCCTGGAGATTGGTCGAGCCGACCTCGGGGCTCTGGCTGACGAGCTGGAAGAAGTCCGATGCGTAGCCGCGATCCTGCATCGCCTTCAGCACCATGCCGTGCGCGGCGGAGCCGAAGGGAACGCTGACCAGCTTGCCCTTGAGATCGGCGAGGTCGTAATAGGGCGAATCCTTGTGGACCACCATGCCATTGCCCGAGCCGGACAGGCTGTAGGCGGCGATACCCATCAGCCGGCTCTTGCTCTCGGGATTGCTCTCGAAGGTGAAGCCGTTCACGATCAGGGGATAGTCGCCCATCATGCCGATCTGCAGCTTGTTCGCCATCATCGCATTGGTGACGGGCGGACCGGAGGTGAAGTTCTGCCACTCCAGCTCGAACTTGATGTTGGCGTATTTCCCGTCCTTGGGCAGATATTTTTCCAGGAGATGGAGCTGGCGGATGACGACGCCCGCGGTCACCGTATTGGTCGTGGTGTCCTGCGTTCCGATACCGAGCGTGACGGTTTCCGCCGAGGCCGGCTGCGTGACCAGTAGCGCCAGCGACGTCACCGACATCGCGATCGAGAGCGTGGGAAGATGGCGGACCATTCTCATCCTCATTCGGTTGGATGTGCTGTGGTTGCCATGATTGGGTGAGGGCGGGGGCAGGGCAAATCCGGAATGGTGACCGCAGTCGATTAGTTGCCGGGAAAAGGTGATTGCTTACTCCTTGGGCAGTCCTGCACTATAAAGCCGCTTGCCTGTGCACCGGCCTTGGTCGCAAATTCGTCTAGTCGGATGCGTGACCGCGCATCTCCTCCAGCACGTCGGTCCGGCAGACCACGATCTGCGACCGCTTGGTCTGCACGATTCCCTTTTCCTGCATGCGCTTCAGGCTGATGGTGACCCACTGCCTGGTGGCGCCGACCATGTGGGCAATGTCGGCGTGGGTGAAAGCCGCGGCGATCACGGTGCCGTCGGCGTCGTCGACGCCGTAGAGCTCGACGAGATGCAAGAGCAGATGCGCAAGGCGCTGGGTGATCGAGCGCGTCCCCAGCATTTGCGCCAGTGCCGAATAGCATTTGCCCTTGAAGGTCAGGCCCTCGATCAGGCCGATGGCGAGGTTCGGGATCTCGGCGGCAAGGGACCGCAGTTCCTTGCCGGGCAGGTGCACGACGCTGCAATTGCTCGAGGCGACGCCCGACCATTGGTGCACGGTGCCTTCGAACACTTCGGGGCCGCCGACGAAGTTGCCGACATGCCAATAGGCGAGCGTAATCTCGCGCCCCTGCGGCGAGGTGTAGAACACGCGGATGCGGCCGCTCTCGATCAGCCAGATGCCGTCATGCTTGCCGCCCTGGTTGAACAGGGTCTGGCCGCGGTTCAGCACTTTTCGCCGTCCCTGTTTCAGCACCAGCTCCCGCTCGCGCGGCGACAGCTTGTCCATCAGCGGCGGCGGTCCGCCGATCCATTGCTGGTTCTCGGTGAGCAGCAGCGAGGAGCTGCCCGCGGGCCGGACTGCCGGGGGAACGGCCCCGCGAACCGCATTCGCCGCCTGCAACATCACCTGCCTCCGGAACGTTCAAATCGCACTAAAGAGGAGCAATGTCCGTGCCAGATTCACTCCGCCGTCGTCGCCCGGCTTGACCGGGCGACCCAGTATTCCAGAGACTTCAGTGGGATACGGAAGGGCCGCGGCGTACTGGATTCCCCGCTTTCGCGGGGAATGACAGCGGAGCAGGGAGGGGCGTTCGCGCCTCTTATCGCCCCGCCAGGCTCAGCAGATACGGCTTCGGGTAGATCCCCCGGTTATGCCCGTCCGAGAACGAGATGTTCAGCCCGTAGCCGAGATCGCCGATCTCGGTGATCGCAATTCCTGGAAACGTTGCCGGGAAGCGGCCGTCGAACCGGGCGCGGGTGCAGTGGGCGCATTTGCAGGAGAGGCGGAGTGTTTCGGCGGAGACGCTCAGCGCATCGTCCTGCGTGGTGCGGACGAGAAGTGCGGCCAGATCGGCGCTGGCTTCATAGTCGGTCACGGTCGGCGCCACCAATGCGGTCATGGTCATGACGAACCTCCGACTTCTATCTATGTCGGCGCGGGCGTGCACGAATAGCAACTAATTGCCGGCGAGGGCACGACCACCGAACTCAGTTCGATGATCGCCCCGCGAAATGGGAAACTAATCGACCGGGAAACCCACTTCCGAATTGCCGGACTCTTCTCTTGCCCTGACCTTGGCGTCATCGAGAAGGAGAGATCATGAGCGCCTTTCAGAAGGAAACGGTTCTGTCGGTTCGGCACTGGACCGATTCCCTGTTCAGTTTCACCGCGACGCGCGATCCCGGCTTCCGTTTCCAGAACGGCCAGTTCGCGATGATCGGGCTCGAGGTCGAGGGCAAGCCCCTCACGCGCGCCTACAGCATGGCCAGCGCCAACCACGAGGATGCACTCGAATTCTTCTCGATCAAGGTGCAGGACGGCCCGCTGACCTCGCGCCTGCAGAAGATCAGGGAAGGCGACATCATCCTGGTCGGCCGCAAGGCGACGGGCACGCTGATCACAGGCAATCTCATTCCGGGAAAGCGCCTGCTGCTGCTCTCGACCGGCACGGGCCTTGCGCCCTTCGCCAGCCTGATCAAGGACCCCGACGTCTACGAGAATTACCAGACGATCGTGCTCGCCCATGGTTGCCGCCAGGTCTCCGAGCTCGCTTATGGCGAAAACGTCGTCGAAAGCCTGCGCAACCACGAATTCTTCGGACCGCTCATCCGCGACAAGCTGCTCTACTACCCGACCGTGACACGCGAGCCGTTCCGGAACCGCGGCCGCATCACCGATCTGATCGCCTCGAACCAGCTGTTCGAGGACGTCGGGCTATCAGGCCTCGATATCGAGACCGACCGCATCATGCTGTGCGGCAGCCCCGCGATGCTGGAAGAGCTTCACGCGATGTTCTCGGCGCGCGGCTTCGTCGAGGGCAATCACAGCCGGCCCGGCCATTTCGTGATCGAGAAGGCCTTTGTCGAGCGTTGAGGCGCAAATCGCGCTCCGGCGACAACTAATTGCTATCGCCGCGACGTCCCCTGAACAACTCTGATGCAAAGGCGCCGGGATCGGCGAACCAGGAGCAAGTGATGGCACTAGATCAGATCGTCGACGGACTTTCGGAGGTTTCCTGCGATGTGCTGGTGATCGGCGGCGGCACGGCCGGCCCGATGGCGGCGCTGAAGGCGAAGCTGAAGAACCCGAAGGCCAACGTCGTCCTGCTCGAAAAGGCCAACGTCAAGCGCTCCGGCGCGATCTCGATGGGCATGGACGGGCTGAACAACGCCGTCATCCCCGGCTATGCGACGCCGGAGCAGTACACCAAGGAAATCACCATTGCCAATGACGGCATCGTCGACCAGAAGGCGGTCTATAAATACGCACAGAATTGCTTTGAGATCATCGAGGAGCTCGACAGCTTCGGCATCCGATTCCTGAAGAACGAGAACGGCGACTATGCCGTCAAGAAGGTGCACCACATCGGCACCTATGTGCTGCCGATGCCGAACGGCGAGACCGTGAAAAAGGCGCTCTACCGCCAGCTCCGCCGGGCCCGCATCCTGATCTCCAACCGCTACATGGCGACGCGGCTGCTGAAATCGTCGGACGGCCGAATCGCCGGCGCGATCAGCGTCAACACCCGCACCGCCGAAATGCTGGTGATCAAGGCCAAGGCCGTGATCCTCTGCATGGGCGCCGCCGGCCGCCTCGGCCTGCCGACCTCGGGCTACATGTTCGGCACTTACGAGAACGCCGCCAATTCCGGCGACGGCTACGCCATGGCCTATCATGCCGGCGCCGCGCTCGCGAACCTCGAATGCTTCCAGATCAATCCGCTGATCAAGGACTATAACGGCCCGGCCTGCGCCTATGTCGCCGGTCCCTTCGGCGCGTATACGGCGAATAACGAGGGATCGCGCTTCATCGAATGCGACTACTGGTCGGGCCAGATGATGCTGGAGTTCTACAACGAGCTCTTGTCCGGCAAGGGTCCGGTGTTCCTTCAGCTCAAGCATCTGCATCCGGACACCATCTCGGAGATCGAATCCACCCTGCACAAGGTGGAGCGGCCGACGCGCGGGCTGTTCCAGCAAGGACGGGGCGTCGACTACCGCAGCGAGTCGATCGAGATGCACATTTCCGAGATCGGCTTTTGCTCGGGCCATAGCGCGTCCGGCGTATTCGTCGACGACAATGCGCGCACCACCGTGCCGGGCCTCTATGCCGCCGGCGACATGGCGAGCGTGCCGCACAATTACATGCTCGGCGCTTTCACCAACGGCTCGGTCGCGGGCATCGACGCGATGGAGTTCGCCGACTGCCATGATTTTGCGGAGTTCGACGCGGCCGATGTCGCGATGGAGCGCGACCGCGTGATGGCGCCGACGAAGCGCGAGGACGGCATTCCGCCCAACCAGGTCGAATACAAGACCCGTCGTCTCGTCAACGATTATCTCCAGCCGCCGAAAGTCACGCGCAAATACGAGCTCGGCATGCGCCGCCTCGCCGAGGCGCGGGAGGATATGCAGGAGCGCATGATCGCGCGCAACGCGCACGAGCTGCTCCGCGCGCTCGAAGTGCAGTCGATCATGGACTGCGCCGACATGGCCGCGCACGCCTCGCTCTACCGCGAGGAAAGCCGCTGGGGCCTCTATCACTGGCGCACCGACTTTCCGGAGAAGGACAACGAGAACTGGTTCTGCCACACCCTTCTGAGCAAGCAGGACGGCAAGATGACCAGCGCGAAGCGCGCGGTCGAGCCCTATGTCGTGCCGATCGCCGACGACGAGAAAGACCTCTACGACAAGCAGCGCATCCGCGCCTCCGCCTGATCCACCGCGCATAAGCAACAGGAGACATCAAATGCCTCTCGCGTCCTATCAGACATCGGTTCCGGTGGTCGTCGACGACGCCAAATGCATTGCGGACAAGGGCTGCACCGTCTGCGTCGACGTCTGCCCGCTCGACGTCTTGCGCATCAGCGACATGACCAACAAGGCCTACATGGCCTATGACGAGTGCTGGTATTGCATGCCCTGCGAGGCCGATTGCCCGACCGGCGCCGTCACCGTCAACATTCCCTATTTGTTGAGGTGATCATGTCGAGCCCGTTCGAATCCTACGACGATTTGGAGGACGCCGACGAGCGCCTCCAGGCGGCCGATCCCGCCGAACGCCGCGTCGCCATCATCGCGCTCGGCCATTCCGGCGATCCCGCAGCCGTCGCGCATCTCGCCAACATGGTGGCTGATCCCGACGCCGGCGTGCGCCAGCAAGTGGCGATGGCGCTCGGCGAGTTCGACGGGCCCGAGGCCGTAAGCGCGCTGGTCAAGCTGCTGGTCGACCCTGAAAGGATCGTCGCGGCGGCCGCGGCCGACAGCATGGCCGAGTTCAAGGATCCTGCCTGCGCGGACGTGATCCTGCCCCTGGTCCGGCACGCCCACGCCTTTGTCCGCATGGGCGCGCTGCGTGCGCTCAAGGAATTGCGCTGCAAGGACACGCTGAAGCCGGCGCTGGAAGCGCTTCAGGACACCGACGCCGCCGTGCGCGTGCAGGCGATCGGCGTGATCGGCTTCCTCAAGCTGGAGGAATCCATCCCCGCGCTGACCGCGCTGATCAACGATCCCGACGCCCATGTCCGCCGTGCCGCCGTGAGTGCGCTGGCGTTCTCGCAGATGAAGCCGGCGGCCGAGACCATCACCCGTGCGCTCAAGGATTCTGACTGGATGGTGCGTGAGATGGCCGCGGAGACGCTGGGTCTCAACGTGAATGGTGCGATCGCGGCCGATCAGCTCGTCGCTTGCCTCACGGACGAGTTCTGGCAGGTGCGGCTGAAAGCGATCCGCAGTCTCGGGAGGATGAAGATCGAACGGGCGGTGCGGCCGATCGGCAACTGCGTCAACCACGACCAGGCCAACCTGCGCAAGGAAGCGGCCGCCGCGCTCGGCGAGATCGCCCATCCCGACGGCGAGGCGTTCCTCGCCGTGATCGCTGACGATCCCGATCCCGATGTCCGCAAGAATGCGCGTTGGGCGCTGCAGCAGATCGCCGCGCGAAAGGCGCGGGCGGGGACATAGCGGCTGTTCGCGGCCGCTCTGGACTTCCCCCGCCAGACGTTTATTGGTCTTCGCCAATGGGATCGGCGGCTGCAAATGCAGCTGGTCCTTAGAAACAGCGAGGGCGCGGCCATGACGACATTGACGGTGAAGGATCTTCTCCCCGAGGATGGAACGAAAGGGACGCTGGTTGGCCGCGTCTGGCTGCCGCAGGTGAACGGTCCGGCCGTCGTCGCGGTGCGCGGTGATGGCGTGTTTGACGTCACGGCAAGATTTCCGACCGTCAGCGCACTGTGTGAGGAAGACGATCCGGCCAAGGCGCTCGGTTCGACGAAGGGCGAGCGCATCGGCGATCTCGACGCCATCGTGGCCAACACGGCGCCCGACGGGCGTGATCCGAAGAAGCCTTGGTTGCTCGCGCCGGTCGATCTCCAGACCCTGAAGGCCGCCGGCGTCACCTTCGCCATCTCGATGCTGGAGCGTGTGATCGAGGAGCGCGCCAAGGGCAATCCGGCATCGGCCGAGGCGATCCGCAAGGAGGTGACGCGGCTGATCGGCGACGATCTGTCGAAGCTCAAGCCGGGCTCCGATCAGGCCATGCACCTGAAGCAGGTGCTGATCGACCAGAACGCCTGGAGCCAGTATCTTGAAGTCGGCATCGGCCCCGATGCCGAGGTCTTCACCAAGGCCCCGACCATGTCCTCCGTCGGCACCGGCATGGATGCGGGCCTGCACCCGAAATCGACCTGGAACAATCCCGAGCCTGAGCTCGTGCTGTTCGTCTCCAGCCGCGGCAAGATCGTCGGCGGTGCACTCGGCAACGATGTCAATCTGCGCGACTTCGAGGGCCGCTCGGCGCTGCTGCTGTCGAAGGCCAAGGACAACAACGCCTCCTGTTCGATCGGCCCGTTGCTGCGCCTGTTCGACGACACCTTCACGCTCGACGATGCGCGCAAGCTCGACATCAGCCTGAACGTGAAGGGCACGGACGGCTTCGTTCTCGACGGCCATTCCTCGATCAGCAAGATCAGCCGCGACCCGACCGACCTCGTCGCGCAGACCATCGGCAAGATCCATCAATACCCCGACGGCTTCGTGCTGTTCCTCGGCACGATGTTCGCGCCCGTGAAGGATCGCGATGCGCCGGGGCAGGGCTTCACCCACAAGCGCGACGACATCGTCACGATCGCCGCGCCCCAGCTCGGCAAGCTCGTCAACCGCATGCGCACCAGCGACGAGTGCGAGCCCTGGACCTTCGGCATCGGCGCGCTGATGAAGAACCTGGCGCAGCGGAAGGTGATCTAGCTCGCTCCAGTCCCAGCTCGCCTAGTGAATTTGCGGAAGTCGTCATGCCCGGGCTCGTCCCGGGCATTCACGTTCTTCGTGCCGCGCGGCAAGACGTGGACGGCCGGGACAAGCCCGGCCATGACGGCGGTGGTCCCACCACCCCACACGACTGCGTTCATCTTCTCGTTGCATTACTGTAACAAAATCGCGCTTGGCGTGTTATAGAGCCGCGCGCTGCCCTCTGACGCGCTTTTCCACCAAATAGTCAAATAATATGACTAGTCGGAACCGATCTTCCATGAAATAGTGCCTTCCGCCGTCTCAAAGGGGCGGCCTGCGGGTGCCATGCTACCAATTGGCGCCCCGGATAACATCTTGGGAGACACGCCTGATGATCCTCAAAGCCCTCTTTGCGGCCAGCGCCACCGCCGCGCTGCTGCTCGCGTTGCCCGCCAAGGCCGGCCAGCTCACCATCGGTTTCTCGCAGATCGGATCGGAATCCGGCTGGCGCGCAGCCGAGACTTCGGTTTCCAAGCAGGAGGCCGGCAAGCGCCAGGTCAATCTCAAGATCGCCGACGCGCAGCAGAAGCAGGAGAACCAGATCAAGGCGATCCGCTCCTTCATCGCGCAGAACGTCGATGCGATCTTCCTCGCGCCGGTCGTCTCGACGGGGTGGGATTCGGTGCTGAAGGAAGCCAAGGAGGCCAAGATCCCGGTCGTGCTGCTCGACCGCGACATCGATCCCTCCGGCAAGGAGCTCTATCTCACCGCCGTCACCTCGGACAGCGTGCATGAAGGCGAAGTGGCCGGCGACTGGCTCGCCAAGACCGTCGGCAGCAAGCCCTGCAACATCGTGGAATTGCAAGGCACCGTCGGTGCCAGTGTCGCGACCAACCGCAAGAAGGGGTTCGATACCGCCATCGCCAAGCACGCGAACCTGAAGGTGGTGCGCAGCCAGACCGGCGACTTCACCCGCGCCAAGGGCAAGGAGGTGATGGAGAGCTTCATCAAGGCCGAAGGCGGCGGCAAGTCGATCTGCGCGGTCTATGCGCACAACGACGACATGATGGTCGGCGCGATCCAGGCAATGAAAGAGGCCGGCCTCAAGCCCGGCAAGGACATTCTCACCGTCTCGATCGACGCGGTGCCCGACATCTTCAAGGCGATGGTCGCCGGCGAAGCCAACGCCACGGTCGAGCTGACGCCGAACATGGCGGGCCCGGCGCTCGATGTCGTCGCGGCCTTCAAGGACAAGGGCACGGTTCCGCCGAAGTGGATCCAGACCGAATCCAAGCTCTATACAGCCGCCGATGATCCGCAGAAGATCTACGACAGCAAGAAGGGCCTGGGTTACTGAAGCGGACTTCGCCGGACCGCGCCTTGCGGTCCGGCACCCTCTTCGCAACCGCTGCGCGAACGAATAGGCTGGGTGTCCGCAAGGTCGGCGGGCGCCGGTGGGAGTGACGTCGCCATGGAGAACAGCCCCGATTTTGCTACGCCTCTCCTGGAGGTGCGCGGGATCAGCAAGAGCTTCGGCGCCGTGCGCGCGCTGCAGGATGTCGACTTCACGCTGCGCGCCGGCGAAATCCATGCGCTGCTCGGTGAGAACGGTGCCGGCAAGTCGACGCTGATCAAGGTCGTCACCGGCGTGTTCCCGCGCGATGCCGGCGTTGTCCGGATCGGTGGTGAAGACATCGCGCCGCGCTCGGCCAAGGCTGCGGTGGCAGCGGGCATCGCCACCGTCTACCAGGAAGTCAATTTGCTGCCGAACCTCTCCGTGGCGCAGAACCTGTTTCTTGACCGGCAGCCGATGCGCTTCGGCGTCGTGCGCGAAGGCGAGATGCGGCGTCGCGCCAAGGCGCTGCTTGCGGATTTCGGTCTCGACATCGACGTCGCCGCACCGCTCGGCAGCTATTCGGTGGCCGTGCAGCACGTCACCGCGATCGCCCGGGCGGTGGATCTCTCCGCGCGGGTGCTGATTCTGGATGAGCCGACCGCGAGCCTCGACCGTCACGAGGTCGAGATCCTGTTCGGCATCATGCGGCAACTGGCGAAGCGCGGCATCGGCATCGTCTTCGTCAGCCATTTCCTGGACCAGGTCTACGAGATCTCCGACCGCATCACCGTCTTGCGCAATGGCCGCCTGGTCGGCGAGCGCGAGACCGCCTCGCTGCCGCGGCTCGAGCTGATCCGGTTGATGCTCGGCCGCGAGTTGGCTGAGACCACCAGCGAACGGGCGGCGGCGAGTGAACATCAAGCGCGCGAGGTCTGCGCGAGCTTCGAGGGTTACGGCAAGGTCGGTTATGTCGCGCCGTTCAATCTCGAGCTGCGCCATGGCGAGGTCGTCGGCCTTGCCGGCCTGCTCGGCTCGGGCCGCACCGAGACGGCGCGGCTCGTGTTCGGCGCCGAGCGTGCCGATCGCGGGCAGGTGAGGGTGGAGGGCGCACCGGTCCGGTTGCAGTCGCCCCGCGACGGCATTCGTCATGGTTTCGGCTATTGCCCGGAGGAGCGCAAGACCGACGGCATCGTCGCCGAGCTCACCGTGCGCGAGAACATCGTGCTCGCGCTTCAGGCCAAGCGCGGCCTGCATCGGCCGCTGTCGCGCCGCGAGCAGGACGAGATCGCGCGCCGCTATGTCAAGATGCTCGACATCCGTCCGGCTGATCCCGAACGTCCCGTCGGCCTGTTGTCCGGGGGCAATCAGCAGAAAGTGCTGCTGGCGCGGTGGCTTGCGACCTCGCCGCGGCTCCTCGTGCTGGACGAGCCGACCCGCGGCATCGACGTCGGGGCGCATGCCGAGATCATCCGCCTGATCCGCGAGCTCTGCGACGACGGCTTGTCGCTGCTCGTGATCTCCTCCGAGCTCGACGAGATCGTGACCTATTCGGACCGCGTCGTCGTGTTGCGCGACCGCGCCCATGTCGAGGAGCTCGCGGGCGAGGCGATCGACGTCGGCAACATTCTAGCAACGATCGCCGCCGACGGCGCTGCGGTTGCGCACGAGGGGCGGGCATGACAGCGCTGCTGCCGCGCCGCGGCCTTGCCCAGATCCTGGCGCTGATCGTCATCCTCGCGGTCGACCGCGTAGTGTCGCCGCAATTCTTCGACCTGCGCCTCCAGGACGGCCGTCTCTTCGGTAGCCTGATCGACGTGCTCAACCGCGGCACGCCGGTGGCGCTGCTCTCGCTGGGCATGGTGCTGGTGATCGCAACGCGCGGCATCGATCTGTCGGTCGGCGCGGTGATGGCGATTTCAGGCGCAATCGCGGCGAGCCTTGCCGACACACACGGCCTGCCCGTGGTGCTCGCGGCTGCCCTTGGTGCCGGGCTCGTCTGCGGATTGTGGAACGGATTTCTCGTCGCCGTGCTCGGCATGCAGCCGATCGTGGCGACGCTGATCCTGATGGTGGCAGGGCGCGGCATCGCCCAGCTCATCACCGAAGGGCGCATCGTCACCTTCAGTTCGCCAGACCTGATCTGGCTCGGGAATGGCTCGGTGCTCGGCCTGCCGGTCCCGGTCGTGATCGCCCTTGGCATGCTGATCCTCACCGGCGCGGTGGTGCGCGGCTCGGCGCTCGGTCTTCTGATCGAGGCGACCGGCGGAAATGCGCGCGCGAGCGAGCTTGCCGGCGTCGGCACCCGTGCGATGATCCTGTCGGTCTATGTCTGGTGCGGCGTCTGCGCCGCCCTCGCGGGCGTGATCGCGGCCGCCGACATCATGGGAGCGGATGCCAACAATGCCGGCCTTTGGCTCGAGCTCGATGCGATCCTGGCCGTGGTGATCGGCGGCACCTCGCTGTTCGGCGGCCGTTTCAGCCTCGTGCTGGCCGTGCTCGGCGCACTGATCATCCAGACCATGAACACCGGCATTTTGCTGTCCGGCTATCCGCCGGAGTTCAACCTGCTGGTCAAGGCGGTGGTGGTGCTCGCGGTGCTGCTGGTGCAATCGCCGAAGCTGTCCGGCGTTGCCGGTTTGGTGGCGGGGCTGCGGAGGACGAAAGCATGAGAGGCTTGCCGCCCGCCCTCATTACGGCGATCGTGCTAGTCGCGGGCTTTGCGGCCTGCGCGGTGCAGTTTCCCAACATCGCCTCGACCCGCGTTGTCGGCAATCTCCTCACCGACAACGCCTTCCTCGGCATCGTCGCGACCGGCATGACCTTCGTCATCATCTCCGGCGGCATCGATCTGTCGGTCGGCTCGGTGATCGGCTTCACCACCGTCTTCGTCGCGCTCGCGGTCGAGCGCTGGGGCATGCCGCCGCTGGTCGCCTTCGTCGCCATTCTCGTGCTCTCGGCGGCCTTCGGTGCGGCGATGGGCGCCGTGATCCACGTCTTCGATTTGCCACCGTTCATCGTGACGCTTGCCGGCATGTTCCTGGCGCGCGGCGCGAGCTTCCTGCTCTCCACTGAATCGGTGCCGATCACGGCGCCGGTCTATTCCACCGTGTCCGATTTCGCGCTGCGGATGCCCGGCGGGGGGCGATTGACGGCGATTGCGATCATCATGCTCGCGATCGTGATCGGCGGCGCCCTGCTGCTGCATCTCACCCGGTTCGGCGCCAACGTCTATGCGCTCGGCGGCAGCCGGGCGACCGCAAGCCTGATGGGCGTTGCCGTCGGCAAGATGACGGTGAAGATCTACATGCTGTCGAGCCTGCTGGCGGGCATCGCCGGCATCGTCTTCTCCTTCTACACCAGCGCCGGCTATTCGCTCTCCGCCGTCGGCGTCGAGCTCGACACCATCGCCGCCGTCGTGATCGGCGGCACCCTGCTCACGGGCGGGCAGGGCTCGGTGATCGGCACCTTCCTCGGCGTGCTGATCCAGGGCCTGGTCCAGACCTACATCAATTTCGACGGCACGCTGTCGAGCTGGTGGACCAAGATCGCGACCGGAATCCTGCTGTTCGCCTTCATCGCCTTGCAGCAGGGGCTGGTCGCGCTCGCGCGCCGGCCGGCGACGAAGAGCGCAGGAGCCGCCACATGACCTCGCGCATCGTCATCATCCCGACGCGGCGGGCCCACTCCAACCATGCGGAGGTCGCCCGCTCGATCGGCATCGACATCATCACCGGACGTTACGCGGAGGGGACGCGCCTGCCGGGCGACGCCGAGATGATCGCGATGTTCGGCGTGTCGCGGCCGGTGCTGCGCGAGAGCGTGAAGACCCTCGTCGCCAAGGGGCTGCTCACCACCAAGGCGCGCGTCGGCACCGTCGTGCGCGAGCGCGGCGCCTGGAACATGTTCGACGCCGACGTGCTGGCCTGGCATCTGGACGCCGGCATCGACAAGCGTTTCCTGAACGATCTCGCCGAGATCCGACTTGCGGTCGAGCCGCGCGCGGCGATGCTGGCGGCCACGCGGCGGTCCGAGCAGGATCTCGCCGAGCTCCGGCACAGCATGGAGCGGATGCGACACGAAGCGTCCGACTCGGTCGGCTTTGCCGATGCCGACCTCGCGCTTCACGTCGGGGTGGCGCGCGCCTCCGGCAATCTGTTCATGCGCTCGATCGGCCATGTCATCGAAGCGGCGCTGAGGACGTCGTTCCTGCTCAGCGCCCCGGTCGAGCCGGAGGACCGGGACACGGTGCTGCTGTGGCACCAGAACATCGTCGATGCGATCGCGGCGGGCGATCCAGAGGCCGCCTCGGAGGCGATGGTCTTCGTCATTCACAACGGCATGCACCGCCATGAAGATACGGTCATCGAGACCGCAGCGGCCGAGACGGTGCCATCGGCCGAATCTGGAGAGGGATCGTGACGGAACTTCGCATCGCCATCGTCGGCTTCGGCAAGATCGCGCGTGACCAGCACGTCGGCGCAATTGCCGCGGTGCCGGGCGCGACGCTGTCGGCGATTGCCAGCCGCAATGCCTCGCTGCCGGGGCTGCCCCACTTCGCCACCATCGAGGAACTGCTGGAGAATGGCCCGCCGATCGACGCCGTGTCGCTCTGCACGCCGCCGCAGGTGAGGCGCGCGCAGGCGGCCGCGGCGCTCGCTGCCGGCAAGCATGTCATGCTGGAGAAGCCGCCGGGCGCCGGCGTGGCCGAGCTCGATCCGCTGATCGAATTGGCGGCGGAGGCAAAGCGAACGCTGTTTGCGACCTGGCATTCGCGCCATGCGCCGGCGGTCGAGCCCGCGCGACAATGGCTCGCCGAGCGACGCATCAAATCGGTGCACATCAGCTGGAAGGAGGATGTCCGCGTCTGGCATCCCGGTCAGAACTGGATCTGGGAACCAGGCGGTCTTGGCGTGTTCGATCCCGGCATCAACGCGTTGTCGATCCTGACCAAAATCCTGCCCAAGCCGGTGTTCGTCACCGCGGCCGAGCTTGCCTTTCCCGCCAACTGCCAGGCGCCGATCGCTGCGAACCTCACCCTGACCGACATTGGCGGCCTGCCTGTGACCGCCGAGTTCGACTTTCGCCAGACCGGCCCGCAAAGCTGGGATATCGTCGTCGATACTGATCGCGGCCGGATGACCTTGTCCAGCGGGGGTGCGCGCATGGCCATTGACGACAAGGTTCTTGCCGAAGCCCCCGATGAGGAATATCGCGGGCTTTACCGGCGCTTCGTCGAGCTCGCGGCGACCGGCGCAAGCGACGTCGATCTGACACCGCTACGTCTCGTCGCCGACGCCTTCCTGCTCGGCAAGCGCACAATTGTCGAACCGTTCGTGGATTAGACATGGCTGGCTCAACAATCGAAAAAGACGTATTCGGAAGACTGCCGGACGGCCGCGATGTCGAGCGCATTGTGCTGCGCGGGGCAGGCGGATTCGAAGCGCGAATCATCACCCATGGTGCGGTGCTTCAGGCGCTGATCGCGCCGGATGCGAAGGGCGGCCATGACGACGTCGTGCTCGGCCATGACGCGTTCACCGGCTATCTCGCGGAACGAAAGTTCTTCGGCGCCACCGTCGGCCGCTACGCCAACCGTATCGCCAAGGGACAGTTTTCGCTTGATGGCGAGACGGTGCAGCTTGCCGTCAACAACGGGCCGAATGCGCTGCACGGCGGTCTCGATGGATTCGACCGCAAGCTCTGGGAGATCGTCGAGCTCGACGAGGGCGCCGCGCCCGCAGTGACGCTGACCTATGTCAGCCCGCATGGGGACGAGAATTATCCCGGCCGGCTCGATGTCAGCCTGACCTATCGCGTCACCGGTCCCTCCGAGCTGTCGTTGTCCATGGAAGCGCGCACCGACCGGCCGACCATCGTCAACCTGACCAACCACAGCTTCTTCAATCTCGAAGGCGCAACGTCAGGTGCCTCCATCCTCGACCACCGCTTGACCGTCGCCGCCGAGCATTTCCTCGCCATTGATCCCACCGCGATTCCTTTGCCGGAGGCGCCGCGTCGCGTTGCCGGCACGCCGTTCGATTTCCGCGAGCCTCGGCCGGTCGGCGAACGCATCCGGCAGGGCGACCAGCAATTGCAGAACGGCAGGGGCTACGATCACACCTACTGCCTCGGCCGCGACGGCAAGCTCGCGCTCGCCGCAAGGCTGGAGGCGCCACGCTCGGGGCGGATCATGGAGCTGTTCACCGACCAGCCCGGCCTTCAGGTCTATTCCGGCAATTATCTGGACGGCACGGTTTCGGGGAAGGGCGGCAAGCTCATCCGGCAATCGGATGCCATGTGCCTGGAGCCGCACATTTGGCCTGATGCGCCGAACCGGCCGGATTTTCCGAGTCCGCGCCTCGATCCCGGCCAGGTCTATCGCCATCACACGGTCTATCGCTTTGCCGTGAGGACGCCATGATGGAGCAGGTGCCCACCTCCGTTCTCTCGGACGATCCTTGCCATCTCGGCGAGGGCCCGACCTATGACGTGACCACCGATACCGCCTGGTGGTTCGACATCCGCGAGGGACGGCTGTTCGAGGCGCAACTTGGCCGTGGCAGCATCCGCGTCCATGCGCTCGGCCGGATGGCGAGCGCGCTCGGGCGCATCGATGCCGAACGGCAGTTGATCGTCGCCGAGGACGGGCTTTACATCCGCAAGCTCGCCGATGGCGCCATGACGCTGTTCCTTGCGCTCGAGGCGGACAATCCCGTCACCCGCTCCAATGATTGCCGTGTGCACCAGTCCGGCACGTTCTGGATCGGCACCATGGGCAAGAAGGCCGAGCCGAAGGCTGGGGCGATCTACGCGCTCCATCGCGGCAAGATCTCGACGCTGTTTCCCGGCATCAGCATCCCCAATTCGATCTGCTTCTCGCCGGATGGCGCCACCGGCTATTTCACCGACACTCCGCGCGCCGTGCTCTATGCCGTGCCGCTCAATCCCGCGACCGGCCTGCCGCGCGGCGAGCCGGAGGTGCTGCTGCGCCATACCGGCATTGGCGGTCTCGACGGCTCGGTGTGCGACGCCGACGGGCAGATCTGGAACGCCTGCTGGGGCGCGAGCCGGATTGACGTCTATTCTCCGCAAGGTGAACGCCTGCGCTCGCTCAGCGTGCCGGCCCGGCAGGCGAGTTGCCCGGCCTTCGTCGGCCCCGGCCTGTCGCGTCTCCTCGTCACTTCCGCCTGGCAGGATATGGACACGGCCGCGCGCGCCGCCGATCCGCAAGCCGGTTACACTTTTCTATTGGAGGCCTCCGCGCGCGGTCGCGCGGAGCCCGACGTCAAGCTCGCATAGGAGACAAGAAAGCAGCCCACGACCACGTTCTCGACGACACGACCAAACAATCTGACACCCAAGGGAGTGAAACATGCTGAAACTGAAGACCGCATTCCTCGCACTGGCGCTGGCGGGCGCTGCGACGATGGCCACAAGCCTTCCCGCTGCCGCCCAGGACAAGGCGACCGTCGGCATCGCCATGCCGACAAAGTCGTCGGCGCGTTGGATCGACGACGGCAACAACATGGTCAAGGTGCTGAAGGAGCGCGGCTACAACACCGACCTGCAATACGCTGAGGACGACATTCCGAACCAGCTCTCGCAAGTCGAGAACATGGTGACCAAGGGCGCGAAGGCGCTGGTGATCGCCGCGATCGACGGCACGACGCTGTCCGACGTGCTCAAGCAGGCGAAAGCAAAAGGCATCACCGTGATCGCCTATGACCGCCTGATCCGCGGCACGCCGAACGTCGACTATTACGCGACCTTCGACAATTTCCAGGTCGGCGTCTTGCAGGCGCAATCGATCGAGCAGGGGCTTGGGCTGAAGGAAGGCAAGGGCCCGTTCAACATCGAGCTGTTCGGCGGCTCGCCGGACGACAACAATGCCTACTTCTTCTACAACGGCGCGATGAGCGTGCTGAAGCCCTACATCGACAGCGGCAAGCTCGTCGTCGCCTCGGGCCAGATGGGCATGGACAAGGTCGCGACCCTGCGTTGGGATGGCGCCACTGCCCAGGCCCGGATGGACAATCTGCTGAGCGCCTACTACGGCAACAAGAAGCTCAACGCTGTGCTGTCGCCCTATGACGGCATCTCGATCGGCATCATTTCATCACTGAAGGGCGTCGGCTATGGCAGCGCCGGTCAGCCGATGCCGATCATTTCGGGGCAGGACGCCGAGGTGCCCTCGATCAAGGCGATGCTGCGCGGCGACCAATATTCGACCATCTTCAAGGACACCCGCGACCTCGCCAAGGTGACCGCCGACATGGTCGACGCCGCGCTCGCCGGCAAGCAGGTCACGGTCAACGACACCAAGACCTATGAGAACGGCGTCAAGACCGTGCCGTCCTACCTGCTCAAGCCGGTCGTGGTCTACAAGGACAATTGGGAGAAGGTCCTGGTCGACAGCGGCTACTACAAGAAGGCGCAGTTCCAGTAGCTTTCTTTTCCCTCTCCCCGCGTGCGGGGAGAGGGGGACACTCTCGATGAGGGACGAAAAGCACGTCCACAAACTCGTCATGCCCGGGCTTGTCCCGGGCATCCACGCCTTCGTCGCAGGCGGCTGCACGTGGATGGCCGGGACAAGCCCGGCCATGACGACGCGGAGACGTTCAGGAGTATGATCACATGACCGCCATGCTGGAGATGCGTAACGTCAGCAAGAGCTTTGCCGGTGTGCAGGCGCTGCGCGACGTCAACTTCTCGGTTCACGCCGGGCAGATCCACGCGCTCGTCGGTGAGAACGGCGCCGGCAAGTCGACGCTGATGAAGGTGCTGAGCGGGGTCTACCCGCACGGCAGCTACGAGGGCACCATCGTCTTCGAAGGCGAGGAGCGGCGCTTCCGCGACATCAACGATTCCGAGGCGCTCGGCATCATCATTATCCACCAGGAGCTGGCGCTGATCCCGCTGATGTCGATCGCGGAAAACATCTTCCTGTCGCATCCGCCCTCGAAGCTCGGCGTGATCGACCGCGACGAGGTGTACAGGCGCACGCAGGAGTTGCTGGCACAGGTCGGCCTCAAGGAATCTCCGGATACGCTGATCACCGATCTCGGCGTCGGCAAGCAGCAACTGGTCGAAATCGCGAAGGCGCTGTCCAAGCGGGTGCGGATGCTGATCCTGGACGAGCCGACCGCCAGCCTGAACGAGGCCGACAGCGCCGCGCTGCTTGAACGCCTGATGACCTTCCGCGAGCAGGGCATCGGCTCGATCCTGATCTCGCACAAGCTCAACGAGGTCGCCAAGGTTGCCGACCACATCACCGTGCTGCGCGACGGCCGCACCGTCGACAGCATCGATTGCCATGCTGAGCCGATCCAGGAAGACCGCATCATCCGCAGCATGGTCAATCGCGATATGGCTCACCGTTTCCCGGAGCGTAGCGCCAAGATTGGCGAGCCCGTGCTCGACGTCGCCAACTGGTCGGTCTATCACCCGATCCATCCCGAGCGGCAGGTGATCAAGAACGTCAATTTCGGCGTCAGGCGCGGCGAGGTCGTCGGCATTGCCGGATTGATGGGTGCCGGACGCACCGAATTTGCCATGAGCCTGTTCGGCCGCTCCTGGGGAACCAATATCAGCGGCACCATCCGGCTGGAGGGGCGGGAGATCGTGCTGCCGAGCGTCGCGGCGGCGATCGACGCCGGCCTTGCCTATGTCACCGAGGACCGCAAGCAGCTCGGCCTGATCCTGGCCGACGACGTCCGCAAGAACATCACGCTCGCCAGCCTCGACCAGGTCGCGCCCGGCCGGGTGATCGACGACATCGCCGAGCTGAAGGTCGCCAGCGACTATCGCACCCGCATGCGCATCCGCTGCTCCGACGTCTACCAGGAGACCGGCCAGCTCTCCGGCGGCAACCAGCAGAAGGTGGTGCTGTCGAAATGGCTGATGACCGACCCAAGAGTCCTGATCCTGGACGAGCCCACACGGGGCATCGACGTCGGTGCCAAATACGAGATTTACTGTATCATCAACGAACTGGCGGAAGCCGGCCGCGGCGTCGTGGTGATATCCTCGGAAATGCCCGAGCTGCTCGGCATCTGCGACCGCATCTGCGTCATGAATGAGGGCGCCTTCGTTGGCGAGTTCAAGGGCGCGGACGCGACGCAAGAGAAGATCATGCGTGCCATCATGCGCAACGAACGAAACATTGGGAACGCCGCACCCGCGGCCGCGGAAATGGGAGGAATGCAGCCATGACCGACAAGACGGTATCGCTGCCCGAGGAGCGCCGGCACGGCAGCTTCATCAAGAACAATCTGCGCAACTACGGCATGCTGATGTCGTTGATCGCGATCATGCTGTTTTTCCAGGTGATGACCGGCGGCACGCTGCTGCAGCCGCTCAACCTGACCAATCTGGTGCTTCAGAACAGCTACATCGTCATCATGGCGCTGGGCATGCTTCTGGTGATCGTCACCGGCCATATCGACCTCTCGGTCGGCTCGGTCGCCGGCTTCGTCGGCGCGGTCGCCGCTGTGCTGATGGTGACCTACAAGGTCGACTACACGCTCGCTTTCATCGCCTGCCTGCTGCTGGGGGCGGCGATCGGTGCGGCACAGGGCTACTGGGTGGCCTATTTCGGCATTCCGTCCTTCATCGTCACGCTGGCGGGCATGCTGGTGTTCAAGGGGCTCGCGCTCGCGGTGCTGCAGGGCCAGTCACTCGGCCCGTTCCCGGCAACCTTCCAGAAGCTGTCGTCCGGCTTCATTCCGGAGCTTCTGCCCGAGGCCGGCACGCTGCATCCGACCTCCATGCTGATCGGCGCCGTGCTCGCGCTCGGCCTCGTCTATGCCAGCGCCAAAGGGCGGTCGCGCGAGCAGTTGCATGGCATCGAGGTCGAGCCTTATGCGTTCTTCCTGGGGAAGAGCGTCCTGCTGGCCTGCGCCGTGCTCTATTTCACCTATCTGATCGCCTCGCATCGCGGCCTGCCGAACGTGCTGGTCATCATGACCGCGTTGATCGCGCTCTACGGCTTCGTCACCCGTCGCACCGTGATCGGTCGGCAGGTCTATGCAGTCGGCGGCAATGCGAAGGCGGCGAAGCTGTCGGGCATCAAGACCGAGCGGCTGACCTTCTTCACCTTCGTCAACATGGGCGTGCTCGCCGCACTCGCGGGCCTTGTCTTCGCCGCGCGCCTCAACACCGCGACCCCGAAGGCCGGGCTCGGCTTCGAGCTCGACGTCATCGCCGCCTGCTTCATCGGCGGCGCCTCGGCTTATGGCGGCGTGGGTCGGGTCGGCGGCGCCGTGGTCGGCGCCATGATCATGGGCGTGATGAACAACGGCATGTCCATCCTGGGCATCGGCATCGACTATCAGCAGGTCATCAAGGGCCTGGTGCTGCTCGGGGCGGTGTGTATCGACGTGTATAACCAGCGGCGGTAGCCGCAACCGCACTGTCGTAGGGTGGGCAAAGGCGCATCGCGCCGTGCCCACCATCTGTCACCGATCGAGAGAAAAATGGTGGGCACGCTTCGCTTTGCCCACCCTAAGGTATTACGGCAGCGGTGATTGCGTCGTGAACAGCACCGCCGCGATCGCGACGGAAAGGCTCACCGCCGACACCGTTGCCACGGTCGACAACACCCCCATTCGCCGGAGCGCGAGGGCGAACACGATGATGATGGGGGTCGCGGTCATCAGCCCGATTTGTGCATCGCTCATCTCATCGCTCGCCGTTTTGCGGAACCGCCGGATGACATCCACCCTATGACGGCAGGGCGGGCGGAACGTTGCGGCAGCGCAAACGCGCCTCTGGCCGGTTGCACTATTTGTCCGGCGACAAAGTCGGAATCGCGCAAGTGGGATATCTGTCCGACGACTTGATGCGGAAGGCAGATGTCGGCTACGGACTTCGAACAACAAGGCACCGGCTGGGGAATCCTGGAAGATCTTCCCGGCGATCCCATGATGTGGGTGCTCATCTTCAGCGAACTCGCCGCCTTCGGCCTGTTCCTTGGTGCCTTCGTCATCGCTCGTGCGCTTCACCCGGCGGTCTTCGCGGCCGGTCAGGCCACGCTTGATGCGCATCTGGCGGGACTCAACACCATCGTGCTCGTGACCAGCGGCTGGACTGCCGCACGGGCGACGGCTGCAGCAAGGGCGGGCGCAAGGGGATGTGCGCGCGGCTGGCTGTTCGGCGCCATGGCGCTCGGCGCGCTCTTCATCGCGATCAAGCTGCTCGAATATGCCGGCGAGATCGCGTCAGGAAACGGCCTGGAGACCAGCCCGTTCTTCACGTTGTACTTCCTCCTCACCGGTTTCCATCTCCTGCATGTCGGCCTCGGCATCGTGATCCTGGCCGTCGTTTCCCGGGGTGCCCGGCCGGCAAGCGTCGAGACCGGAACCGCGTTCTGGCACATGGTCGATCTGCTTTGGATCGTCATATTTCCGATTCTATATCTCGTGCGCTGATGATTCCGGATCGTCTCGACATCACCTGGATCGTGCTGATCGGCCTCGCGCTCGCAACCGTTCTGGTTCCATCCGTTGTCACGCGACCGCTGCTCGGCAACGCCCTGCTGCTGGCCTTCGCCGCGCTCAAGGGCCGCCGGATCGTGCTCGATTTCCTCGATCTTCGCGCCGCGCCCGCGCTCTGGCGCGGCCTCGTGAGCGCCTGGCTCGTCATCGTCCTGCTGTTTGCCTGGTCCGTGTCGGCCGTGGTCGCCCTGATCTGACGCGCTCATTGCGCCCTGACAAAGAACCGGCCGGTCGGAGCGGCAATAAATCGCAGCATCGCACCTCGACTGGAATCAACCGGAAAGGATTGGCAATGGCTGAACGCCTGACCAAGTCGGCCGCTCGAAATGTCTTCTACGGCGGCTCGGCCTTTTTCTTCGCCATCTTCATAGGGCTGACGGCGCACAGCCACTACTACATGGTCACGACGTCCACGGACGCAACGATGCTGACGTCGTCGGTCGCCCGGGGCAAGCATGTCTGGGAGAAGAACTCCTGCATCAACTGCCACACGCTGCTCGGCGAGGGTGCCTATTTCGCGCCTGAAGTCGGCAACGTCTGGGATCGCTGGGGCGGCAACGAGGATCCGGCCGCAGCGCGCGAGACGCTGAAAGCCTGGATGCAGTCGCAGCCTTCCGGTGCGCCAGGCCGGCGGCAGATGCCGCAGTTCAACCTCACCGACCAGGAGCTCGATGATCTCGCCGACTTCCTGCAATGGACCAGCAAGATCAAGCGGCAGGAATGGCCGCCGAACAAGGCCGGCTGAGCGCTTTCCACTCTCAAGACACAGAGAACCCGAGATGAAATATCAAACCCAGAAAGTCGCGATGCTGTATTTCTACGGCGCGCTGACCCTGTTCCTGGCCCAGGTCCTGTTCGGCCTTCTCGCCGGAACCATCTACGTCCTGCCCAATACGCTGTCGACGCTCATACCGTTCAACATCGTCAGGATGATCCACACCAACGCGCTGATCGTATGGTCGTTGATCGGCTTCATGGGCGCGACCTACTTCCTGCTCCCGGAAGAGACCGAGACCGAGCTCTACAGCCCGCTGCTGGCGAAGATCCAGTTCTGGATGTTCTTCGGTGCCGCCGGTGTGGCCGTGGTCGGCTATCTCTTCCACTATCACGAGGGCCGCGAGTTCCTCGAACAGCCGTTCATCATCAAGGTCGGCATCGTCGTCGTCTGCCTGATGTTCCTGTTCAACGTCACGATGACGGCGCTGAAGGGCCGCAAGACCACCATTACCAACATCCTGCTGTTTGGCCTGTGGGGCGTCGCGATCTTCTTCCTGTTCGCCTTCTACAACCCGCCGAACCTTGCCGTCGACAAGATGTACTGGTGGTACGTCGTCCATCTCTGGGTCGAAGGCGTCTGGGAGCTGATCATGGCCTCCGTGCTCGCTTATCTCATGATCAAGCTCAACGGCATCGATCGTGAGGTCGTCGAGAAGTGGCTCTACGTGATCATCGGCCTTGCCCTGTTCTCGGGCATCCTCGGCACCGGCCACCACTTCTACTGGATCGGCGCGCCCGGCTACTGGCAGTGGATCGGTTCGCTGTTCTCCACGCTGGAGGTTGCGCCGTTCTTCACCATGGTGATCTTCACGGTGCAGATGACCTGGAAGGCCGGCCGCAAGCATCCGAACCGTGCCGCGTTGTTGTGGTCGGTCGGCTGCTCGGTGATGGCTTTCCTCGGCGCCGGCGTGTGGGGCTTCCTGCACACGCTGTCCTCGGTGAACTACTACACCCACGGCACGCAGGTCACCGCCGCGCACGGCCATCTCGCCTTCTTCGGCGCCTATGTGATGCTGAACCTGTCGGTGATGGCCTATGCGATCCCGCAACTGAAGGGACGGGCGCCGTATAACCAGTGGCTGTCCATGACGAGCTTCTGGATCATGTGCACGGCCATGATGGTGATGACCTTCGCGCTGACCTTCGCCGGCGTGGTCCAGGTCCATCTCCAGCGCGTGCTCGGCCAGGGCTACATGGACGTGCAGGACCAGCTCGCGATGTTCTACTGGGTCCGTCTCGGCTCCGGCGTGTTCGTTGCGATCTCCGCGCTGATGTTCGTCTGGGCCGTGCTGGTGCCGAGCCGCGAGAAGCAGGCGGTCATTCCCGCCGCGCTGCAGCCGGCTGAGTAAACGCAAAGGGCGGCCGCGATTCGCCGCGGCCGCCGCCCTCTCTTTGTGAATTCCGGAGGAAGATCATGAACGCAGCACTTCTCGCCGTGGCGGCACCTGGACCCGGGTTGCCGGCCTATGTCGCCAGCGGCAACGAATGCGCGCTGTTCGAACACGCCTGGCGCCATCAACTTCCTGTGCTGCTCAAGGGGCCGACCGGTTGCGGCAAGACCCGCTTCGTCGCGCACATGGCGGCGCGGCTGGGGCTGCCGCTTCACACCGTCGCCTGTCATGACGATCTGACCGCCGCCGATCTCACCGGCCGCCATTTGCTCAGGGGCGGCGACACCGTGTGGACCGACGGTCCGCTGACGCGCGCCGTGCGCGAAGGCGGCATCTGCTATCTCGACGAGGTCGTGGAGGCCCGTAAGGACGTCACCGTCGTGCTGCATCCTCTGACCGACGATCGCCGCATCCTGCCGCTGGAACGCACCGGCGAGGAGCTGGTGGCGCCGCGCAGCTTCATGCTCGTCGTCTCCTACAATCCCGGCTACCAGACGCTGCTGAAGGCGCTGAAACCCTCGACGCGGCAGCGCTTCGTCGCCATCGAATTCGATTTCCTGCCGCCGGAGCAGGAGATCGGTGTCGTGTCCGCCGAAAGCGGGCTGTCGCCGGAGCGCGTGCGGCCGCTGGTGGGGCTGGCTGGCCGGCTGCGTGCGCTCAGGGGACACGATCTGGAGGAGGGCGTCTCGACCCGGCTCGTGGTCTATTGCGCGACCCTGATCGCCGCGGGCACCTCGATCGGCGATGCCGTGCTGGCGGGCATGATCGAGCCGCTGACCGACGACGCCGACGTCAAGGCGGCGCTGCTGGACGTCGCGCGCGCCGTCATCGGGTGAGGCCGGGTCATGCTCGACTTCCTCGAACTGGAGGAGACGGTCGGCCGCGCCTGGCACAGGATGGTCGGCGGCACCGCAAGCTATCCGGCTCACGATGATCACGCCGTCGCACTGACCGAGGTGAGGGGGCGGCTGGCGGTGATGTTCCGGGCGCTCGGCGGTGAGACGGGGGTGCAGATTGCAAGCGCGGGCGCGCGAAAATCGGGGCACCGTCTCGGCTGGCGGCAGCGTATCGGCCTCGGAGACGAGCGGCTCGAGCAGCCGGGCCGCGACGCTGCCACCATCTTCCTTCCCGATCGCATCTCGATCTTTCCCGACCGCGCGTTGAACGCGGCGCTCTATCGCTGGCTTGCGGCGTGGTTTGCAGCCGCGCCGATCGACACGATCACGGCAGTCGATCCGCTGCGGCGGGATCTGCTGCTGTTGCGCCGGGCAAGCGAGACGGCGGTCTTTGTGCTCACGCAATTTCCCGGGCTTGCCGGCGATTACGCGACGCTCGCCGCAGCAACTGCCGCGGCCCGGCCTCGTCGTCCCCTCCCGCGCATCGAGCAGGAGGTCGAACAGATCGTGCTGGCCCTGCTCGGAGCCGGCAAGGCGCCTGCCGGCAAGCTGTGGCCGGCGATGATGGGCACGGGCCCGCTGCCGGACAAGGCGCCGCCGGGCTATCGTTCGATCCTGCCGTGCCCGCTCTGGGGGGATTGCTGGACGCGCGAGCTCTCGCCCGCACATGCCGGCGAGGACGAGTGCGCTCCGGGCGCGGAAGCCGCCGCCGAGAACGATCGCAAACGCTTTGCCGTCCGCGAGCGCGAGGACAATGCCAACCGCCGCGATCCTTTCGTGCTCAACCGCTTCGAGAAGATCCTGGCGATGGCCGAGATGGTCAATGTCGACCGTCCCGCCGACGACAGCGAAGACGAGGATGCGCAGAAAGCTGCCGACGATCTCGAGGAGATCACGCTCAGCCGCCGCACCGGCAAGCCGGCGAGCCGGTTCAAGTTCGATCTCGACCTGCCGCCGGAGGCCCTCAATGCCTCGAAGCTGAATGCGGACCTCGCCTATCCCGAATGGGACTATCGCAGCGGCTCCTATCTGCCGGATCATTGCCGCGTGCTCGCAGGCGCGGCCTCCGAGCAAGGTGAGAGCTGGACGCCTGACGACGCCATGCGCCGGCACATCCGCCAGGTGCGCCGCCGCTTCGAGGTGCTGCGGCCGCGCCACGAATTGATGCGCGCCCAGGCCGACGGACACGACCTCGATCTCGACGCGCTGGTGCGTGCGCAATGCGACCTGCGCGCCGGCAGCGGCGGCAGCGGCCTCGATCGCATCCATGTCGCCATGCGCCCGCAAGGGCACGATCTCGCCGTCACGCTGCTCGTCGACGTCTCGCTGTCGACGGACGCCTGGGTCGACGGCTACCGCGTGCTCGACGTCGAGAAGGAGGCGCTGCTGGTGCTTGCCCACGGGCTTTCGGCCTGCGGCGATCACCACAACATCCTGACCTTCACCTCGCGCCGGCGCTCCTGGGTGCGGCTCGAGACGGTCAAGGCCTTCGGCGAGCCGATGAGCTCGACGGTGGAGCGCCGGATCGGCGCGTTGAAGCCCGGCTATTACACGCGGATCGGCACGGCGGTTCGCCACGCCGCGGCCGAGCTCGCCCGCCAGCCGCAACGCAAGAAGCTGCTGATCGTCCTCACCGACGGCAAGCCGAACGACGTCGATCATTACGAAGGTCGCTTCGCGGTCGAGGACACCCGCAAGTCGGTGCAAGAGGCGCGCCGGCTTGGCATCGCCGCCTTTGGCGTCACGGTGGACGCGACCGCGCAATCCTACTTCCCGACCCTGTTCGGCCGCGGCGGCTACGCCATCGTCGGCAACATCAAGCGGCTGCCTGCGGCGCTGCCGGCGATCTACCGGCAGGTCGCGCATTAACAAGGAACCGCCAGCGCCTCGCTGCTTGAGCTATTGCTCACCTAATGGGTATATGATCGAATGGCCGGATGGAGCAGGGCCGGCCGAGACCTGAACTGATCATCTTCGATTGCGACGGCGTGCTCGTCGACAGCGAGCTGCTGAGCTGCCGGTGCCTGTCCGAGGTGCTGGCCGAGTTCGACATCGCGCTCAGCCAGCAGCAGGCGCTCGAGCTCTTTCTCGGCCGCAGCACCAAGGCGATCGAGCAGCATTATCGCGGTCTCGGACAGATCGTGCCGGAGAGCTTTCTGCCGCGCCTGAAGTCGCAGGTGCTGTCGACGTTCGCAGCCTGTCTTCAGCCAATCCCCGACATTGCCGGCGTGATATCCGACTTGTCCGTGCCGTTTTGCGTGGCCTCATCCAGCGATTTCGATCGCGTCGCGCTCGCTCTCGACGTGACCGGCCTGCGGGCGCATTTCGGCGAGCGGATCTACACCGCACAAATGGTCCGGCATGGCAAGCCGGCGCCGGACCTCTTTCTGCTCGCGGCGGAGAAGATGGGGGTGCAGCCTGCGCGTACGCTGGTGATCGAGGACAGCGTCAGCGGCGTTGCGGCGGGCAAGGCGGCCGGCATGACCGTCTGGGGATTTGTCGGCGGCAGCCATTACCGCGGCCGTGACGGGCAGGCTATATTGTCCGGCGCGGGGGCCGACCGGGTCTTCGCGCGCATGAGCGATTTCTGGGAGGCGTGAGGCCCGCATGGCCGCCGACAACGACAGGTCGCGACTCGACGATGCCGCGCGCGCCGGCTGGCTCTATTTCATCGCCGGTCACACCCAGGACGAGATCGCAAAGATGCTCCAGGTCTCGCGGGCCTCGGCGCAGCGGCTGGTCTCGCTGTGCCTTGCCGAGCGCCTCATCACCTTCCGGCTCGAACATCCCATCGCCGCCTGCATGGAGCTTGCGGCGCGCCTGAAGCAGCGGTTCGACCTTGTCCATTGCGAGGTGGTACCGGCCGATCCTGCTGCTCCCCAGGCCACCGCAGGCATTGCGGAGCGCTGCGCCAATCTGCTCGACGCGACGCTGCGTTCGGAGACGCCCGTGATCGTGGCGCTCGGCACCGGCCGTGCCGTGCGCGCCGCGGTCGAGCGCGTCACGCCGATCGACCGGCCCAATCACCAGATCGTCTCGCTGGTCGGCAACATCTCCGCCGACGGTTCGGCGAGCTTTTACGACACCGTCGGCCGGCTCGCCGACCGCACGGGGGCGCGGCACTATCCGATGCCGCTGCCGTTCCTGATGTCGTCGGAGGACGAGCGCAACAAGATGGTCCGCATCGAGCCGATCGCCAAAGTGAAGGCGGTCGCGGCCAAGGCGGATTTGCGCCTCGTCGGCATCGGCCAGATGGACCAGAAGGCGCAGGTTCACATCGACGGCTTCGTCACCCGCGACGAATTGTTCGAGATGATGCGGCTGGGCGCCATCGGCGAGATCACCGGCTGGGCCTATGATTCCAGGGGACGTCTGCTCAAGGCCGGCACCAACAAGCGCCTCACCAGCATTCCGCCGGAAGTGCCGGCGAAGGCCACGACGATCGGTGCCGCGGTGGGGGCGGCGAAGGTGACCGCGATCGCCGCGGCGTTGAACGGGGGGCTGATCAACGGCCTGATCACCGACGAGACCACCGCAAGGGCGATTCTGGAGCGGTAGGGCGGGCGGTCTCGCCACTTGCTCCGCTGTCATCATCCGCGAAAGCGGATGATCCAGTACGCCGCGGCCCCGCTTGGGGCAAACCAACTGACGACACGGAGTACTGGGTGCCCCGCTTTTCGCGGAGCACGACAGTGTGGGTGAGGCAAACACCTGCCACCAACACCTGCCACCCCTCCCGCACCGCAGCATCCATAAGTTGCGCAAACGCCCGCGCGCCTGCTTGACAAGGCTCCTTCCTTCAGTTGAACATACGCCCAACGCGTGGGTATATGCTCAAACGCGATTGAGGGGAGGTCACCGTGAAACACATCCTGGGCGCCGTCTGCGGCGCATCTGCACTTTTGCTGGCCGTTCCCGCGATGGCCGAAACGACCCTGACGATCGCCACCGTCAACAACGGCGACATGATCCGCATGCAGGGGCTGACGAGTGAGTTCACCAAGAAGAACCCCGACATCACGGTGAAGTGGGTGACGCTGGAGGAGAACGTGCTGCGCCAGCGCGTCACCACCGACATCGCCACCAAGGGCGGTCAGTTCGACGTGCTCACCATCGGCACCTATGAGGTGCCGATCTGGGCCAAGAAGGGCTGGCTGGTGCCGCTCGCCAATCTCGGGAGCGATTACGACGTCGCCGACCTCCTGCCCAAGATCAAGGACGCGGTCTCCGTCGACGGCAAGCTCTACGCCGCGCCGTTCTACGGCGAAAGTTCGATGGTGATGTATCGCACCGATCTGTTCGAGAAGGCCGGCCTGAAGATGCCGGAAAAGCCGACCTGGGATTTCGTGGTCGATGCCGCCAGGAAGATCACCGACAAGGGTGCCGGCACCTACGGCATTTGCCTCCGCGGCAAGGCCGGCTGGGGCGAGAACATGGCGTTCCTCTCGGCCATGGCCAATTCCTACGGTGCGCGCTGGTTCGACGAGAAGTGGCAGCCGCAGTTCAACACGCCGGAATGGAAGGCGACGCTGACGACGTACGTCAATCTCATGAAGGAAGCCGGCCCGCCCGGTGCGAGCTCCAACGGCTTCAACGAGAATCTGGCGCTGTTCAACGCCGGCAAGTGCGCGATGTGGATCGACGCCACGGTCGCGGCATCCTTCGTCACCAACCCGAAGGACTCCAAGGTCGCCGACAAGGTCGGTTTCGCGCTGGCGCCCAACACCGGCCTCGGCAAGAACGCCAACTGGCTGTGGGCCTGGAATCTCGCGATCCCCGCCGGCTCCAAGAAGACGGAGGCTGCGGAGAAGTTCATCGCCTGGGCAACCAGCAAGGACTACACCAAGCTCGTCGCCTCGAAGGACGGCTGGGCCAACGTGCCGCCGGGCACGCGCACCTCGCTCTACCAGAACCCCGACTATCTGAAGGTCGCCCCGTTCGCCAAGCTGACGCTGGCCTCGATCGACGCGGCCGATCCGAACAAGCCGACGGTGAAGCCGGTGCCTTACGTCGGGGTGCAATACGCCGCGATTCCCGAATTCCAGGGCATCGGCACCCAGGTCGGCCAGCAATTCTCGGCCGCGCTTGCCGGCTCGATGACGGTCGATGCCGCGCTGACGGCGGCGCAATCGGCAACCGAGCGCGAGATGAAGCGCGCCGGCTACATCAAGTGAACCCGAGCTCGACCTCCTGAGCTCAGACTTGCGGCCATCCGCCGATCCCCGGATGGATGGCCGCCTTCTTCCCGAGGTTTCATTTGACGCGTTTTCTTCCCGCGAACCGGTCTCCACCTCGCTCGAAAACGCTCTGAAGGAGAAGTCAGGGATGGCAACCCGGCAGACGCAGCTCCTTGCGCGCTCGCTCCTGACGCCTGCGGTCGGGCTGCTCTTCATCTGGATGATCGTTCCGCTCGCGCTGACGATCTACTTTTCGACCCTGCATTACAGCCTGCTCGATCCCGGCTCCGAGTCGTTCGTGGGCCTAGAGAACTTCCGCTACTTCCTCACCGATCCCGCGTTCCTGGCCTCGCTTCAGAACACGCTGGTGCTGGTCGGCTCCGTGCTCGCGCTGACGATCCTGCTCGGCATTCCGCTCGCGCTGTTGATGGACCAGCCGGTGATCGGGCGCAATGTCGTGCGGCTGATGGTGATCGCGCCGTTCTTCGTGATGCCGACGGTCAGCGCGCTGGTCTGGAAGAACCTGCTGATGCATCCGGTGTCCGGCCTGTTCGCCTGGCTCGCCCAGTTGTTTCACCTGACGCCGATCGACTGGTTCACCGACGCGCCGCTGCTCGCCGTGATCCTGATCGTGACCTGGCAATGGCTGCCGTTCGCGACGCTGATCCTGCTCACCGCGCTGCAATCGCTCGACGAAGAGCAGAAGGAGGCCGCCGAGATGGACGGCGCCCGCGCGGTATCGACCTTCATTTACATCACGCTGCCGCATCTGGCGCGCCCCATCACGGTGGTGATCCTGATCGAGACGATCTTCCTGCTGACGGTGTTTGCCGAGATCTTCGTCACCACCGGGGGAGGGCCGGGCCTGCAAACGACCAACATCGCCTTCCTGATCTATTCGCAGGCGCTGATCCAGTTCGACGTCGGCACCGCCTCGGCGGGCGGCCTCGTCGCGGTGGTGATCGCCAACGTCGTCGCCTTCTTCCTCGTCCGCATCGTCGGCCGCAATCTGGAGGCTTGAAGCATGGCGCGGATGGCGACGACGCGGCGGGTGGTGGCCTCGACGATCGGAGCGTGGTTCTTCGGCTTCCTGATCTTCTTCCCGATCCTGTGGATGATGCTGACGAGCTTCAAGACCGAGCTCGAGGCCTTTGCGATACCGCCGTCCTTCCTGTTCTTCCACTGGACCACGGAAAACTATGCCACCGTGCAGGAGCGCAGCGACTATTTTCACCACGCCATGAACTCGATCATCATCGCCGGCGGCTCGACGCTCATCGCTCTCTTGATAGCCATTCCTGCGGCCTGGTCGATGGCGTTCTCGCCGACCAAGCGCACCAAGGACATCCTGCTCTGGATGCTCTCGACCAAGATGATGCCGCCGGTCGGCGTCTTGGTGCCGATCTACCTGATCTACAAGTCCTTCGGTCTGCTGGATTCCCGCATCGGCCTCGTCTTCATCCTGTGCCTCGGCAATCTGCCGATCGTGATCTGGATGCTCTTCACCTATTTCAAGGAGATCCCGCGCGACATTCTCGAGGCCGCGCGCATGGACGGCGCCACCATCGGCCGCGAGCTGGTCTACGTGCTGACGCCGATGGCGATCCCGGGGCTGGCGTCCACGATGCTGTTGAACCTGATCCTGGCCTGGAACGAGGCGTTCTGGACGCTGAATTTGTCGACCTCGAACGCGGCACCGCTGACCACGTTCATCGCCTCCTATTCGAGTCCGGAAGGGCTGTTCTGGGCAAAGCTGTCGGCGGCATCGACCATGGCGATCGCGCCCATTCTCGTCCTCGGTTGGTTCAGCCAGAAGCAGCTCGTGCGCGGGCTCACCTTCGGCGCGGTGAAGTAGAGGGGCTGCCGGATCATGGGTCAGATCACACTTCAAGGCGTGCAGAAATCGTTCGGCCCCGTTCACATCATCAAGGGTGCCGATTTGGACATCGCCGACGGCTCCTTCGTGGTCTTCGTCGGCCCGTCCGGCTGCGGCAAGACGACCTTGCTGCGGCTGATTGCCGGGCTCGAAGACGTCTCTGGCGGCAAGATCCTGATCGACGGCAAGAACGTTGTCGACACGCCGCCCGCCAAGCGCGGACTGTCGATGGTGTTTCAGTCCTACGCGCTCTATCCGCACATGAGCGTGCGCGGCAATATCGGCTTCGGCCTGAAAATGGCCGGCCTTGCCAAGGACGAGATCAACCGCAAGGTCGAGGCGGCCGCCGCCACGCTGAACCTCACGCCCTATCTCGACCGCAAGCCGCGCGAGCTCTCCGGCGGCCAGCGCCAGCGCGTCGCGATCGGCCGCGCCATCGTGCGCGAGCCCAAGGCGTTCCTGTTCGACGAGCCGCTGTCCAATCTCGATGCCGCGCTGCGCGTGCAGATGCGCATCGAGGTGACCAGGCTCCAGAAGCAGCTCGGCACCACCGCGATCTACGTCACTCACGACCAGGTCGAGGCCATGACCATGGCCGACAAGATCGTCGTCCTCAACGGCGGCAAGATCGAGCAATATGGCTCGCCGCTCGAGCTCTACGAGCGGCCCGACAATCTCTTCGTCGCCGGCTTCATCGGTTCGCCCAAGATGAATTTGGTGACCGGGGATCCGGCCAAGCAGCACGGTGCATCCACCATCGGCGTGCGGCCGGAGCACCTCAAGATCGAACGCGACGGCGCCGGCGGCTGGCAGGGCACGATCGCGGTCGCCGAGCATCTCGGCAGCGACACGTTCCTATACGTCGATGCCGGTGCGCTCGGCATGCTGACGGCGCGCTATATCGGGGAATTGAGCCTGCACGCCGGCGACCGCGTCTCGCTGGTGCCGGACCCTGCGCGCATCCACCGCTTCGACGAGGCCGGCAACGCGCTTCGAGGCTGACAAGAAACGTCAAGACAACGGAAACACCACCATGTACCTGGAAAAATTCAAGCTGGACGGCAAGACCGCGTTCATCACCGGCGGCGGCCAGGGCATCGGCCTTGGCTGCGCGGAAGCGCTGGCTGAAGCCGGCGCCAGGGTCGTCATCGGCGACCGCGACGGCAAGGTCGCCGACAGCGCCAAGGCCAGCCTGAAGGCGAAGGGCTTCGACATCGAAACCGCGATCATGGACGTGACCGATACCAGGCGCGTGGCGGAGGTCGCGAACGACCTCGTCGCCCGCCACGGCAAGGTCGACATTCTCGTCAATAATGCCGGCATCGCCCGCAGCGAAACCCCGGCCGAGACCGTCACCGACGAGCACTGGCTCAACGTCATCGACGTCAATCTCAACGGCACCTTCTGGTGCTGCCGCGAATTCGGCAAGCACATGCTGAAGGCGAAAAGCGGTGCCATCGTCAATGTCGGCTCGATGTCCGGCTTCATCGTCAACAAGCCGCAGGAGCAGTGCTTCTACAACGCCTCCAAGGCTGCCGTGCATCACCTGACCAAATCGCTGGCCGCCGAATGGGGCGCGCGCGGCATCCGCGTCAATGCGGTGGCGCCGACATACATCGAGACGCCACTCAACGCCTTCGTGAAGAGCAATGCCAAGATGTACGACGCCTGGATCGGTGGAACTCCGATGGCGCGGATGGGGCAGGTCGAGGAGATCGCCTCCGTCGTGCTGTTCCTCTCCTCGGAGGCCGCGAGCCTGATGACCGGCAGCATCGTGCTGGTGGATGGCGGCTACACTTGCTGGTAGGCTCACCGTCAAAACTGACGGAAAGCGACCGGGAGCGACAATGCCGCGAGCGTATATCGGCGTCGACGTGGGGACCACCAGCACGCGGGCAGGGGTGTTTGACGAGGCCGGAAACCTGCTTGCGACCGCGCGGCATCCGATCCGAATCTGGCACGAGGCCGGCGACATCGTCGAGCAGTCGTCTCAGGACATCTGGGAGGCCTGCACGACGTCGGTGCGAGCCGCGATGGCGCAAGCGAGCATTGCGCCCGACAGCATCGGCGGCATCGGCTTTGACGCCACGTGTTCGCTGGTTGTCCTCGACAGACAGGGCGGGCCGCTCACCGTCAGCGCGTCCGGCGAGGCGCAGCGCAATGTCATCGTCTGGATGGATCATCGCGCCATTGCCGAGGCGCGGCTGATCAACGAGACCGAGGATGCCGTGCTGCGCTATGTCGGCGGCTCGATCTCGCCGGAGATGGAGATGCCGAAGCTGCTATGGCTGAAGCGGCACCTTCGCGGCAGCTTCGACGCCGCCGGCCACTTCTTCGATCTGGCGGATTATTTGACCTGGCGGGCGACCGGCTCGCTGCAGCGCTCGACCTGCACCGTCACCTGCAAGTGGAACTATCTGGCCCATGACGGCGGCGGCTGGAGCGCGCAATTCTTCAAGCGCATCGGCCTGTCGGACTTCGTCCTCGAGACATACGCCCGCATCGGCACCGAGATCGTCGCCCCCGGCACGCTGCTCGGCAGCGGTCTCACCCGCACGGCCGCGGCCGAGCTCGGCCTGTCGCCGGGCACGCCGGTCGGTGCCTCGCTGATCGACGCCCATGCCGGCGGCATCGGCGCGATCGGCGGCCGCGACGGCTCGGGCGGGGCAAGCGATGTCTGCGACCGGCTCGCCTACATCATGGGAACCTCGGCCTGCATCATGGCGACGACCAAGGAGCCGTGCTTCGTGCCGGGCGTGTGGGGACCTTATTACTCCGGCATGGTCCCGGACTTCTGGCTCAACGAGGGTGGCCAGTCTGCCGCGGGCGCGGCGATCGACCATCTTCTCAAGTCGCATCCGGCCCATGCCGAGGCCAGCGCGCGGGCGCGCAGCGAGGGGCTCGACCTCATCGACTTCCTCGAGCGCCGCATCATCGCGCGTGCCGGCGACGCCAGCCGCGCCGCGCTGCTCGCGCGCGACGTTCATGTCCTGCCTGAATTCATCGGCAACCGCTCGCCCTACGCCGATCCTGATACGCGCGCGGTGATCGCGGGCCTCGATCTCGACACCGACATCGCCTCGATGGAGCGACTGTTCGTCGCCGGCCTGTGCGGGCTCGCCTATGGGCTCGCCGAGGTGATCGAAGCCTTTGCCGCGCATGGCGTGCGCTCCAGCATGATGATCATGGGCGGCGGCGCCAGCCGCAGCCCGCTGGTACGGCAGATCATGGCCGACACGACGGGGCTCACCGTCGCGCTGCCGCAGACCAAGGAGCCGGTGCTGCTCGGTGCCGCGATGTTGGGTGCGGTGGCCGGCGGTGCCTATGCGTCGATCGGCGAGACCATGGCCAAGATGTCGGCGCTGGGACGGAAGAGCGAGCCGACCGCGCCTGACATGGCGGCGTTTCACATCCGCAAGCGCGAGGTCTACAAGTTGCTGCGCGAGCTCGATCGCGGCAGCCGCGCGGCGATGGGCGGCATCGCGAGAGGTGGAAAGACATGCTGATTGCCTGCGGCGATGCGCTGATCGATTTCGTGCCGACGCGAACCGGCGAGGGACGCGAGGCGGTGATGCCGGCCGTCGGCGGCTCCTGCCTCAATGTCGCGATCGGCATGGCGCGGCTGGGCGCGCCGACCGGCTTTGTCGGCGGCATCTCGAACGATTTGTTCGGGCGGATGATCGCAGATCATGCCGCGGCCTCCCACGTCGAACTCAATCTCGCGACCCGCAGCGATCGTCAGACCACGCTCGCTTTCGTCCGCATCGTCGCGGGCGAGTCGCACTACGCCTTCTACGATGCCGAGACCGCGACGCGGAACTGGACCTATCGGCGCGGGTCCATTCCCTTCGACACGGTTGAGGCCGTCCACATCGGCTCGACCACCCTGGTCAACGACCAGGGCGCAGCCGAGACCAGGGCCTTGATCGCGGACGCACGGCCGACTTCGACGATCTCCTTCGATCCAAACTGCCGGCCCAATCTGGTCAAGGACAAGCCGGCCTATCTCGCGCGCATGGCCGAGTTCGCGAACCAGGCCGATCTCATCAAGATGTCGGACGTCGACTTCGACTATCTCTTCGGCGACGAGCCTTATCTGCAGCGCGCGCGCGTGCTGCTCGGGCAGGGCACCAGCCTCGTCGTCATCACCCGCGGCAATCATGGCGCGATCGCGTGGCACGCGGGGGCGGGGCAGATCGAGGTCGCAGCGCCCGAGGTCGAGGTCGCAGACACGATCGGCGCGGGCGACAGCTTTCAGGCGGCGCTGCTGTTTGCCCTGTACAAGCAGGGCCGCATTGCCCGGGAAGCCTTGAAGGATATCAGTGCCGACGAGCTCCGCCGCGCGCTGTCCTTTGCCGCCAGTTGCGCCGGCCTCACCTGCACGCGCCCGGGCGCCGATCCGCCCTGGAGCCATGAGATGAGTGGGAACTGGTAGCGCGCCTCATATCCGCGCGACAACCTTCTCGGCGCATTTGAGAAATCTGGAGATCAGCGGGCTCTGGGAATCTCTTCGCCAGCACACCGCGATGTCGATGGAATCGGCTGCATCGCGCAGCGGCCTGAACACGATGCCGCGTGGCGCGCCGAGCTTGGCGCAGGCCGGCACGATCGCAAAGCCTTCGCCGGCGAGAACCAGGCTCATCGCCGAATGCACTGTCTCCACGCGGCTCGCAATCGGCATCACGATCTGATGTCGACGCAGCATGGCTGCGACTGCGGAGGAGGCCGGATCCTGCTCCGGCGGCGGCAACGCGATCAGCGGGCGGCCCTGCAACCGCTCCATCGGCACCGCGCCGAGCCGTGCGAGCGGCGAGTGGATCGGCATTGCCAGCATGAAGGGCTGTGCGCCGATCCGAGCCACCTGGATCTCGGGATGGTTGATGGCCGGCATGCACAGCGCGACCGTGACGCTGCGATCGAGCAGCCGGGCCTCGCGTGTCGATGCGCTGAGCTCGGCGAATTCGAGGTCGACGCCGGGAACCGAGCGCCGTAGCTCGGGGATGAGCCGCGGCAGCATCGCATTCGCCAGCACGAACATGTAGCCGACTGAGAGCCGCCCGCGCTTGCCGGCGGCGACCGCGCGCGCGGCTTCGGCGCCGTCGACGGCCAGCGCCAGCGCCTCGCTCGCGCGGGCCAGCAGCGCCTGGCCGGCCTCGGTCAGGTCCATGCCACGGGTGCCGCGGCGGAACAGCGGCGCCCCGATCTCGGCCTCGAGCTTGCGGATCTGGACGGACAGCGGAGGCTGCGCCATCCGCAACCGCTCGGCGGCCTTGCCGATGCTGCGCGCCTCGGCGACGGCGACGAAATAGCGGAGCCGGCGAAGATCCATTGGCATACCGAAAACGTATGGGTTGGCGATCAAAATCGTATTGGACGGCGAGTTAACAAAACTGTCATTCTCGCTGTCAATGTCCTCGGGCCAACGGCGGCCCGCTCCAGGAGCGTGACGTGGCGATGAACGGCGACCCCTGTCTCTTGTCCGCAACCGAACTGCGCGGCCTCGTCGCCGCAAAGCGGATTTCGCCGGTCGAGATCGTCCGTGCCGTGCTTGCGCGCGCCGAGGCGCTCCAACCCGAGTTGAACTGTTTCATCACGCTCTGTGGCGACGAGGCGATGGCGCAGGCGCGCGCGGCCGAGCGCAAGCTGATGGCCGGTGAGCCGCTCGGCCTGCTGCACGGCATCCCGGTCACCGTCAAGGACATCGTCAACACCAAAGGCGTCAAGACCACCTTCGGCGCCGTTCCCTACAAGGACAACGTGCCGACCGAGGACGCCGTCGCGGTGGCGCGGCTGCGCAGCGAAGGCGCCATCCTGATCGGCAAGACCACGACGCCGGAATTCGGCAGCAAGTGCCTGACGGATTCGCCCTTGTTCGGCCGGACCCGCAACGCCTGGGACGCCTGCCGCTCATCCGGCGGCTCCAGCGGCGGCGCGGCGGTTGCGGTCGCCAGCGGCATCGCGCCGCTTGCGATAGCGACCGATGGCGGCGGCTCGACACGGATTCCCGCCGCCTGCAATGGTGTGGTGGGTTTGAAGCAGAGCAACGGAATCATCCCGCACAGCCAGGCGCTGGACGTATTCGGCAACCAGACCTACGTCACCCCGACCACCCGCACCGTCGCCGACACCGCGCTGATGATGCAGGCCATGGCGGGCGAGGACGCCTGTGATCCCTGGTCGATCGGCGTGCCCGTGCCGGACTTCATCGGCACCGCCGCCCCACGCGGCGACCTGCGCGGGCTCAGGATCCTGTACTGCCTGACGCCGCCGGGCCGTCCGGTGTCCGCGGAGGTCGCCGCCAATTTCAAGGCGAGCCTCGACCGGCTGGCAGGGTTGGGGGCCGAGCTCGAGGAATTCTCGGGCGACGGTTTCGACATCGAGCCGATCTGGCGCGCCATCAACCACACGGTCTGGCGCACGCGCTTTGCCAAGCTCGCCGCCGAGCACAAGGATGAGCTGAGCGAGGCTTTCCTCAAGCAGCTCGCACTTGCCACCGAGGTCAGCGGCGTCGACTATCAGGAAGCGATGTTCGCGCGCACCGCGCTGTTCCGCCGCGTGCAATCGCTGCTTGCGCGCGGGCACCTGCTGGCGATGCCGACCCTGACGCGGACCGCACTGCCGATCGGCCAGGACCTGTTCGGCACCATCGAGATCGACGGTCGGCATTTCGACAGCGTCCGGCCGCACTGGTTCCCCTGGACCATGCCCTTCAATATGACCGGCCATCCCGCCATCAGCGTGCCCTGCGGCTTCGGCCGTGACGGCCTACCGATTGGCCTGCAGCTCGTCGGCCGCTTCCGCGGTGATGCGGAGCTGCTGCGCGTCAGTGCGCTGTTCGAGGCGTCGAGCGACCTTCTGTCCCGTCGGCCCGGTTGAGGCAGCTCGTGGAAGCCGCATTGATCAAGGATGTGCCAGTTCGCTGTCGGTCCCGTCATCCTGAGGTGCGAGCCGCGCGGCGCGATGCGCCGTGCAGCGAGCCTCGAAGGATGAACGGCCGAGATGCAGCTGGGCCGTCGCCCTTCGAGGCTTGCCCTGCGGCGCATGGCGCCGCAGGGCGCACACCTCAGGGTGACGGTGATACGGCGGTGGTGCACTCGCAAAGAGCTTGCGTTGGCGGTCCGGACATGTTGATCGTGCGGCAGCTGAGCCCTGAAGCCGAGCGCGCATGAGCGTATTTGTCCTCCGACGTCTGGTGACCTTGCTGGCGACGCTGGTCGGCGCCTCGCTGATCATCTTCCTGGTGCTCGACGCGCTTCCCGGCAATGCCGCGCAGATGCTGATGGGCGCCGATGCCTCGCCGGACGCGGTGCGCGCGCTCACCATCAAGCTCGGGCTCGACCAACCCCTGGCGGTTCGCTATCTGCAGTGGATCAAGGGACTTCTCTCCGGCGATCTCGGCAATTCCTATGTCTACGGCACGCCGGTCGCCAGCCTGATCGGGGAGCGGCTGCTGCTGACCGTTCCGCTCGCGATCATGGCCATGGCGATCACGGTGACGCTGGCGCTGTCGGCCGGCATCTACACTGCCGCCAACCACAACAAGCTCGGCGACGTCGGCGTGATGTCGCTGACGCAGATCGGCATCGCGCTGCCCAATTTCTGGTTCGCGATCCTGCTGGTGCTGTTGTTCTCCGTGCGGCTGCAATGGCTCTCGGCGGGCGGCTTTGCCGGCTGGGAGGACGGCATCTGGCTCGGCTTCAAGTCGCTGCTGCTGCCGGCGATCTCGCTCGCGGTGGTGCAGGCCGCGATCCTCGCGCGCGTCACGCGCTCCGCCGTGCTCGAAGTGCTGCGCGAGGATTTCGTCCGCACTGCACGTGCCAAAGGGCTCGGCAAGCGCGAGGTGCTGTGGAGCCACGTTCTGCGCAACGCGATGATCCCCGTGATGACGGTGATGGGCCTGCAATTCGCCAATCTGCTGGCCGGCACCATCGTGATCGAGAACGTGTTCTACCTGCCGGGGCTCGGCCGCCTGATCTTCCAGTCGATCGCCAACCGCGACCTGATCGTGGTGCGCAATTGCGTGATGCTGCTCGCGACCATGGTCGTCATCGTCAATTTCGTGGTCGACGTGCTCTACGCCTTCATCGATCCCCGCATCAAGGTCCACGACCTGTGAGCGCGCCCATGACCATCGACGCGCCGCTTGCGACGCGGCCGCTGCCGGCCCGGACCTTCTGGCGCCGCGCACTGCGCCACCGCAGCTTCGTCCTCGGCGGCGCGTTGAGCCTTCTCGTGCTGGCCTCGGCACTCCTGTCGCTGGTGTGGACGCCGTGGTCGCCTTACGAGATCGACATCGCCTCGAAGCTGCGGCCGCCGTCGGCGGCGCATTGGCTCGGCACCGATTCCTTCGGCCGCGACATCGTCTCGCTGCTGCTCGCCGGCGCCCGCTCCACCATCATGGTCGGAATCATCGCCGTCAGCATCGGTCTCACCTTCGGCGTCACGCTCGGTCTGATCGCCTCGGCGCAGCGCGGTTGGACCGAAGAGATCATCATGCGCTTCTCCGACTTCACCTTCGCCTTTCCGGCCGTGCTGTCCGCGATCATGCTCGCCGCGGTGGTGGGGCCGGGCATGGTCACCTCGATCATCGCAATCGGCATCTTCCAGATCCCGACGTTGACGCGGCTGACGCGGGGCTCGGCCAACGCGATCTGGGCGCGCGAATTCGTGCTGGCCGCGCGCGCCGCGGGCAAGGGGCGCTTCCGCATCACCATCGAGCACGTGTTGCCGAACATCCTGTCGATCCTGATCGTGCAGGTCACCATCCAGTTCGCGCTCGCCATTCTCGCCGAAGCGGCGCTGTCCTATCTCGGCCTCGGCACGCAGCCGCCGCAGCCGTCCTGGGGGCGGATGCTGAACGATGCGCAGAGCCTGCTGTTCCAATCGCCGATGCTCGCGGTCTATCCGGGCGCGGCGATCGCGGTCGCGGTGCTAGGCCTCAATCTGCTCGGCGACGGATTGCGCGACCTGCTCGATCCCAGACTGGCGCGGGAGCGATGATGATGGCCGAGCGCTCCGACATGCCGCTGATCGAAGTTGAAAACCTCGGCGTCCGCCTCAACACCAGCCGCGGGCCGGCGCAGGCCGTACGCGGCCTCAGCTTCTCGCTGAAGCGCGGCGAGACGCTCGGGCTCGTCGGCGAATCCGGTTGCGGCAAGTCGGTCACCGCGATGTCCCTGATGGGATTGCTGCCTGATAGCGCCGTGGTCTCCGGCAGCGTCAAGCTCGACGGCCACGAGCTCGTAGGATTGCCGGATGCGGATTATTGCCGCCTGCGCGGCAACCGCATCAGCATGATCTTCCAGGAGCCGATGACCGCGCTCAACCCGATGCACACGATCGGCGACCAGGTCGCCGAGCCGCTGCGGCGGCACAAGACATACTCGGCGGCGCAGGCACGCAGGGAGACGATTGCCTTGCTCGACCGCGTCGGACTGCCCGATCCGGCGCGGCGTGTCGACGCCTATCCGCACCAGTTCTCCGGCGGCCAGCGCCAGCGCATCACCATCGCGATGGCGCTCGCCTGCGAGCCGGACCTCCTGATCGCGGACGAGCCGACCACCGCGCTCGACGTCACCATCCAGGGCCAGATCCTCGACCTCATTGCCGATCTCGTCGAGGAGCGCGGCATGTCGATGATCCTGATCTCGCACGATCTCGGCGTCATCGCCGAGAACGTGCAGCGCATGATGGTGATGTATGGCGGCGCCGTGGTCGAGAGCGGACCGACCGACGAGGTCTTCCGCCGCATGGGCCATCCCTACACGCAGGGCCTGTTCCGCGCGCGGCCGAAGCTCGGCGCGCGCAAGGGGACGCGGCTGCAGACGATATCGGGCACGGTGCCGGAGCTGGCTGATCTGCCAGCGGGGTGCACCTTCTCCGACCGTTGTCCCCTGGTGATCGATGCGTGCCGCGCCGCGCTGCCGCCGATGGTGGAGGTCGGACCGCGCCATGGCGTGCGCTGCATCAGGACTGATGTGTCGATGGCAGAACGCGTTGGAGCGCTGACCGCATGACCGCCGCGCCGCTTCTCGACGTGAAGGATCTCGAGCAGCGTTATGCGCTGCCGCGGGAAAGCCTGCTTCGTCCGCCGGGGCAGGTGCGTGCGCTCAATGGGGTGAGCGTGCAGGTTGCCGCGGGCAGGAGCCTCGGCGTCGTCGGCGAATCCGGTTCGGGCAAGTCGACCTTCGCGCGGCTGGTGATGGCGCTGGAGCGGCCGACGTCGGGACAGGTCGCGCTGCTCGGCCGTGATCTCAACCGCATCCCCGCGGACGAATTGCGCCGCGCCCGCCGCGATTTCCAGATGGTGTTCCAGGATCCTTACGGTTCGCTCGATCCGCGCCAGACCATCGCGCGCATCGTGGCCGAGCCGCTGACCGTGCTGGAGGGGGCCGACCGCTCCACGTTTCGCGACCGCGTCGCGGCGGCACTGCGCCAGGTCGGCCTGCGCGATGCGGACATGGAGAAATATCCGCACGAGTTCTCCGGCGGCCAGCGCCAGCGCATCGCCATCGCGCGCGCGCTGATCACCCAGCCCAAGCTGATCGTCGCCGACGAGCCGGTCTCCGCGCTCGACGTCTCCGTGCAGGCCCAGGTGCTGAACCTGATGCAGGATCTCCAGGAGCAGTTCGGCCTGAGCTACATCCTGATCAGCCATGACCTCGCCGTCGTCGACTATCTCTGCGACGAGGTCGCGGTGATGTATCTCGGCCGCATCGTCGAGCAGGGGCGGCCCGAAGACCTGTTCGAGCATTGCGCCCATCCCTATACGCGGGCGCTGCTGGAGGCCGTGCCGCGGGCGCGTGCCGGCGGCGGTCGGCGGCGGCGCGGCGGCCAGGCGATCGCCTCGCAATCGGCGGCGACGGCCGGATGCCCCTATGTCGCGCGCTGCCCGCTCGCCGAGCAGCATTGCCGCGAGGCCCTGCCTGCGTTACGCAAGGTCGGCGAGGGACACCTTGCCGCCTGCCACAGGGCGGAGGCCGTGATGGCGTTGCCGCAGGTCGCCATGGAAGGTTAGTGTCCGGAGCCGGATTGGCGTAGGCTGAAGAACGGAACAGGCCGGGGAGTTACGCATGTTGAGGAAATTGTCGATTGTCGCCTTTGCCGCTGCGCTCGTCGCGGCGCCTTTGCCCGTGCTGGCACAGAGCAAGAAGGACAGCGTCGTCATGGGGATGACGCTGGAGCCGCCGGGGCTCGATCCCACCAACGCCGCCGCCGCGGCGATCGCCGAGGTCACGCTCTACAACATCTACGAGACGCTGACCAAGATCAACGAGGACGGCTCGGTCTCGCCGCTGCTGGCCGAGAGCTGGACCGCTTCGCCCGATCTGAAGACCTACACCTTCAAGCTGCGCAAGGGCGTCAAATTCCACAATGGCGAGCCGTTCGATTCCGCGGCGGTGAAGTTCTCGTTCGAGCGCAACGCCGCGCCGACCAGCACCAACAAGGACAAGAGCCTGTTCCAGGCGTTCGAGAAGGTCGACGCGCCGGATGCGGACACGGTCGCGATCACGTTGAAATATTCCGAGCCGAACCTGCCGTTCCTGCTGGGACAGGCGAGCGGCTCGATCGTCGAGCCCAAGAGCGCGGCGACCAACGTCACCCAGCCGGTCGGGACCGGACCCTATCAGCTGGGCGCCTGGGCCAAGGGCTCCTCGATCACGCTCAACAAATGGGCCGACTATCGCAACGCCTCGGCGATCAAGCTCTCGAAGGTGACGATCCGCTTCATCTCCGATCCGGCCGCCCAGGCCGCGGCGCTGCTCTCGAACGATGTCGACGCATTTCCGCGCATCGCCACCCGCGTCGTTGCTCAGTTCAAGAGCGATCCGCGCTTCACGGTGCTGATCGGCGGATCCAGGGCCAAGACCATCGTCGCGATCAATCATCGGAAGAAGCCGCTCGACGACGTCCGCGTTCGCCGCGCCATTCTCGCTGCGATCGACCGCAAGGCATTGATCGACGGCGCCGTCGAGGGGTTCGGCACGCCGATCGGCAGCTTCTACACGCCGGGATCGCTCGGCTATGTCGACACCACCGGCGTCAATCCCTACGACCCCGAGAAGGCCAAGAAGCTGCTCACTGAAGCCGGCGTCACCACGCCGCTCGAGCTGTCGCTGAAGCTGCCGCCGCCGCCTTATGCGCGGCAGGGCGGCGAGATCGTCGCGGCCCAGCTCGCCAAGGTCGGCATCATCGCCAAGATCGAGAACGTCGAGTGGGCGCAGTGGCTGTCGCAGGTGTTCGCCGGCAATGGTCCGCACAATTTCGACCTCACCATCGTCAGCCATGTCGAGCCGTTCGACCTCGTCAAGATCACCGAGCCGGACTACTATCTCGGCTACAACAACGAGAAGTTCAACGCGCTCTACAAGCAGATCGTGTCGACGCCGGAGGAAGCCGCCCGCGCCAAGCTGCTCGGCGACGCCCAGCGCATGCTGGCCACCGACGCCGTCTCCGCCTACCTGTTCCAGCCGCAATGGCCGACCGTCATCAACAAGAAGCTGAAGGGCGTCTGGAAGGAAGTCCCGCAGTTCGAGAACGATTTTTCGGCGTGGGCCTGGGAGTAAGAGCAGCACTCGATCCAGTCGAGCCTGTCGCTTCAATTTTGGCCTCTCCCGTCGGGGAGAGGCCAATCGTCTGGCTAGTCCAAGACAAAAACTGAAAAACAACCCCATGCACAGTAGCCGGGCGTAGTCATTTCAATGGCTTGCGCGTTGCGCGTTCAACGGTCGGGGCGATGCTCCGGGATGTTGATGCGTGGGGCAAAACACCGGCAATCGACCATTTTCGGGTTCGCGTGGCTCGGGACGCCGTCAGGCGCGGCACGCCGTGAGCGGAGCGACCGATTGATCGACGTGCAATCCACCGCGTCACGCTTCACCGCCGACCGAAGGGGCCGACCTTAGCCGGTTCTTGGCTCGTCGCGCCGGCAATCGCCACGCAGTGGGAACGTAACGCAGTTCCCTGCGCGCAATCAAACTCTCTCCTGAATTCCTGCAAATCTCTGCCATGTGCCAAAGGCAGATTCGCTCCCGGTGAAGCGTGGTCAACAACGCGTCTTGCAAAGAAAAGAATTCTGCAGGCGTCAGGCCCGCTTCCGACAATGAAATGGGAGTTTCGCCATGCAGCATCTGCCGAACGACACCATCGACGTCCTGCTCGACCAGTTTGGTCAAATCGAAACCGTCTACGGCGATCCGAACTTTCCGACTACCACGGACGCCTGGGGCGGCAACGACACCGTGACGGCAACCGTCACCCAGCCCGAAGCCGATGTCACGATCTTCGGCGACGACAATACGACGTTGCATGGCCAGTCCCACGGCGGCAACGACACTCTGACCGTCAATCTGAATTACGGCTGGAACGCGTTCCTCGTGGTCGGCGATGCCCAGGCGATGACCGACGACGCCGAGGGCGGCAACGATACGATCAATGTCCAGGCCAGGGGGCTGTACACCGACGTCCATGTTTTCGGCGATGTTGCCGGCGACATGTCGGGCAATTCCCAGGGCGGCAGTGACACCATCACGGGGGCGGTGGGCTGGCGAAGCTACGACCATCTGTATGCAGGCGATGCCGGTGGTTCCATGAGTGGCACGGCCAAGGGCGGCAATGACACGATCGACATCGACGTGGACACTCTGCAGGGCTTTGCGACGGCCAGTGGCGATGCCATCGGCTCGATCGGCGGCGATGCGCATGGCGGTAACGACAACATCACCTTCAATTTCGGCACTGACGTCGCCATGACAGGCGGATTTGGCTACGGAGATTCGGTGACCTCGCTGACCGACAATGCCAAAGGGGGCGATGACATTCTCGCACTTGCGTTCGATGGCATCGACACCGTCCAGTTTGCGCACCCGGAGCTCTTCGGCGATGCACGGACCATGTCCGGCAATGCCCAAGGCGGTAACGATATTCTCACCGGCGGGGGGACCAATGATCACCTCTATGGAGATGCCGCGAATTATGCCCCCGCAACGCCGGGCTCGATCACCGGCGGCAGGGATATCCTCAACGGCGGCGCCGGCGATGACCAGCTTTCGGGTGGAGGAAGCAGCGACACCTTCGTCTTCAACGCCGGCTCCGGCAATGATCTCATCACCGACTTCGATCAAGGCAACACGGCCGTGGGCAGCACCGTGACTGAGCACGATCTGATCGACGTGCAGGACTACGGGTTTGCGGACTGGACGGCGCTGTCGAACCTGATCAGCAACAATGCCGCCGGCGATGCCGTGATCCATCTGTCGGCGAGCGATACCATCACGCTCGACGGCGTCCAGGCGGCGAGCCTGCATGCGACCGACTTCCTGATCTGAGCGAGTTGCCTTGGGCGTAAACGTCTCGCCCTGCCTCCAGCGGGGCGAGACACCGGTTACACCTTCGCCGCCGGCGGCACGACCATTTCCCCGCTTGGACGCCCGATCCTGTCCCGGCACCGAAAGAGCGGAGCGTGTCAGCCTCGCCGGCGATTCAGACCCTCGATCCGCTCCGTGAAGAGAAGCGCGTCGTCCACGTCCTACCTAAGTATCGAGCGATGCTCACAATTCTTACGCCGCTGAACAAGAATTCGGCGTTAACCATCGCTAACGGTTCCAATCTGAACGAACTCGCTTCGAAGTTTCTTAAAACTTGCTGGATACCTCTCTGGGGCATGGTGACCTGGGGAAGCATATGAGCAAGCGGGCCAAACGCAGGAAGGCGGAGACGCTCGCAATACCAATGGCCGCCAGAGTTGCAATTGGCGCCGTGGCCGTCGCCGCATTGGGCTACGGCTTGCTGTCTCGCCCGGCGAGCGTGCAAACGGTGCGGAAGCCGTCTGCGCCCCAAGCCCAGGCATCGTCAACTCCGGTTTACGTGGCACCTCCGGTTCATGCATCTGTGGCGGCTCCGGCTCCGATTCCGGCCCCGGCGCCTCTGGTCGAGCCACCAAAAGCCGCTGACGGTCCCGGCGCTTTTGTCCGGCAGGTGGTTGACTATGCAAGCCGCCAGGCACCGGGCACCGTGATCATCGATACCAAGAACACGTTTCTTTATTTCGTCCTGAACGACACGCAAGCGATGCGCTACGGCATCGGTGTCGGCCGCGAAGGTTTCACATGGTCCGGTGAGCAGACCGTGGCCCGTAAGGCAGAATGGCCGGATTGGCATCCGCCCGCGGAGATGGTCACGCGTCAGCCCTATCTGCCGCGGTTCATGGCAGGTGGCCCCGGCAACCCGCTCGGCGCCCGGGCGATGTATCTGGGCGACACCGAATATCGAATTCACGGCACCAACAAGCCCGATACGATCGGTAAGCGGGTTTCGTCCGGCTGTATCCGGCTGACCAATGAGGATGTCGTAGACCTCTATGAGCGGGTGAAGATCGGAGCGAAAGTGATCGTGCTTCCGACGAATGCTGCGCGTCGACCATCCCAGGGCGTGCCGTCCGACGCCGCTTTCCGGTTGCCGGACCCGGCATCGCCGTCGAACCGGTCCTTGGCAGCCAACGCGAAGATGCCGTCGTTTGCACCGGAAATCGCCGAGGCCCGGTAACTCAACCCTCCGCCCGAGTGAAGGCGGCCGGCGCATCGTTCGGAAAACGATGCGCCGCTTCTCTTATGCCGCTTTCGCCTCGACATTGCCGATCCAGTCGCGGGCGAGCGTCACGTCGGCTTGCGACAATTGATGGCCAGCCGGCAGGACCCTGTGGGTCACGCTCGCGCCTGCTTGCGAGAGCAGGGCCGCGAGCCTCGCCGAATTGCCGGCCGGCACGATCGGGTCGCCTTGCCCGGACAACAGCAGGATCGGCTTGCCGGCAAGACCCGCCGCTGGCGGATCAGACAGCGGCACCATCGCGCGCAGCAGGATCGCGCCGGCAAGCACGTCCGGCTCCAGCAGCAACAGCGCGGCGGCGATGTTGGCGCCGTTGGAGAAGCCGACCGCGACAGGCGCGGCGATGCCGTAGCGCTGCCGCGCCTCGCTCACGAAGTCGCCGAGCTCGTGCGCGCGGCGGCGCACATCTTTCTCGTCGAACACGCCTTCGGCGAGGCGGCGGAAGAACCGCGGCATGCCGTGCTCGAGCACGCGGCCGCGCGGCGAGAGCAGGGCGGAGCCGGGCGAGATCATCTTGCCGAGCCCGAGCAGGTCGTTCTCGTCGCCGCCGGTCCCGTGCAACAGCAGCAGCGGAGGGGAGCCCGCGCGGGTCGCGGGCTCGAAGCGGTGGATGAAGGCACTCTCGGTCATGACACGGTCTCTTCCAGGCTCGGCAGCACGCCCTCGATCTGCTTGCGGTGCTGCTCGAGGAAGGCAGGCAGCTTGAGGTCCCGTCCCAGCGTCGCGACGGGTTCGTCGACGGCGAAGCCGGGGATGTCGGTCGCGATCTCGAACAGCACGCCGCCGGGCTCGCGGAAGTAGATCGAGCGGAAGTAGTTGCGGTCCCTCTGCTCGGTCGGATGCAGGCCGTGGTTGCTCACGAGCTTTTGCGCCATATTGTCTTGCTCGGCATCGTCGGCCGCGCGGAACGCGATGTGATGGACCGACCCGCCGCCCTGATGCCCGCGCAAAAATCCCTTGGCCTCGTAGATGTCGACGATGCTGCCTTCGGCATCGCCCGCAGCCTTGAAGCGGATCACAGAGCCCTCGCGGCCGGTCTCCTTGAAGCCGAAGACGTCGGTGAGAACGGCGGCCGTCTTCGCCGCGCTGTCGAGCAGCAGCGTCACGCCATGGAAGCCTCGGATCGCATGCTCGGCCGGCACGTCGCCATTGCTCCAGCCGGGCTCCCCTTCGGCGCCTGATACCCCGACCAGCGCGAGCGCCATGCCGTCAGGATCGGTGAACGGCAGCACAGATTCGCCGAAGCGCTTCTCCAGCGCCTCATAGGCAATGCCCTTCTCGGTGAAGCGCTGGGTCCAGTAGCCGAGCGAGCGCTGCGGCACGCGGAAGGCGGTCTGATGGGTCTCGCCGACGCCGCGGCGGCCGGGCGACACGCCGGCCCAGGGAAAGAATGTCAGGATGGTGCCGGGGCGGCCGGTCTCATCGCCATAATAGAAGTGATAGGTGCCGGGATCGTCGAAATTGACCGTCTTCTTGACGAAGCGCAGGCCCAGATCCCGGGTGTAGAAGCCGAAATTGCGGATGGGATCGCCGGCGATCGCGGTGACATGGTGCAGTCCAGACATGGTTGTCCTCCTGAGTTCGGAGAGCGTCTTGCTCTGGCCGGAAATATTGTTCCGCTTTGGATTGGAGACAATCCATGCAAATATGACCACTATGTCTACGATTTGGAAACAATCGGCGGCCCTTGGATAAGCTCGGCAGCCTTCGGGCCTTTGTGAAGGTGGTGGAAAGCGGCAGCTTTGCGGAAGCCGGCCGGCAGCTGCGGCTGTCGCGCTCGGCGATCAGCAAATACATCGCCGACCTCGAAGAGAGCCTCGGGGTCCAGTTGCTGATCCGGACCACGCGGCACGCCAGCCCGACCGAGATCGGCCAGCGCTATTTCGAACGCGCGCTCGTCATCCTCTCTGAGGTCGAGGCGGCCGACCAGGCGGTGACGCAGGCGCAGTCGGCGCCGCGCGGGCTGCTGCGGGTCAACGCGCCGATGTCGTTCGGCACGATGCGGCTCGCTCCCGTGCTCGCCGATTTCATGGCGCGATATCCTGAGCTTCAGCTCCAGATCGTGCTCAGCGACGACCTGCTCGATCCGGTCCAGGACGGCTTTGACGTGACGTTGCGGATCGCGGAATTGGAATCGTCGAGCCTGATCGCGCGAAAGATCATGCCGGTGGCACGCATGGTCTGCGCTTCGCCGGACTATCTGGCGCGTCACGGCACGCCGAAGCATCCGCAGGATCTGCGCGAGCATGTCTCGCTGACCTACGGCTTCCTGCTGACCGGCAATCAGTGGAAGCTCACAGGCCGCGATGGCGACCACTGGATCCAGCCGGCCTGGTCGCTTTGCGTCAACAATGCCGAGGTGCTGCGTGATGTCGCGATCAAGGGCAGGGGGCTGGCGCTGCTGCCGGAGTTCATCGCTGCCGACGCGTTGACGAAGGGCGAGCTGCGAACCGTGCTCGACGATTATGCCGCGCCGCCGCTCGCGCTCTATGCGGTGTATCCGCCGACGCGGCATCTGTCGGTGAAGGTGCGTCTCTTCATCGACTTCCTGGTTGAGCGGTTTGGCCGCGAGGACGAGGGCGTGCGAACGCGCTGAGGACAACTCATGATCGCGCCTATGTCAGGTCCTCGATTTCGAGCCGAACTTCCACATCCTCACCAATGCGGGCAAGCCTGCGCGCTTAAGTCTGCGCTATCGCTGATGAGGCGCTCCCATTGCAGCCTTGAGCGCTAGTCGAAAATCCTGAGCAGTTTTCCAACTGCTTGCATCGAGTTCTATGTCGTGCATGGCATACCAAGTGATTGTCTAGCCGACCGTACGCTGCTCGGCCCGCCGCAGCAATTGGTCCAATGCGTTCATCGAGGCCTCCTGAAGCGCAGCGAATCCCTGTGCGGCATCTTCGCATTCGGCGGGAGACATCGAGGGCGCAGACAGTTCGACTTCGCGGCAGCGTTCGAACAGGCGGACGAGGCCGAGCGCGCCGGCGGCGCTGCCGAGCTGGTGCGCGGAACGCGCCAGCTGCTTGTGATCGCCGGCCGCCGCGGCGCTGACGATGTCGGCGATCAGCCTGTCGCTGGTTTCCCGTAGCAGACGGTGCAGGCTTGCGATCTGTGCGGCCCCCAGCAGCTCGCGCTGGTCGTCGAAAAAATGCCGGTCGATCAATGCGCCCGCGGCAAGCTGCGTGGCGGTCGGCTCGGCTTCCGGATCGTCCTCGATCGCCTCGCGCAGCGCGCCGATCAGGATCGGCTTGCTGATGATCTGGACGATGCCGGCGTCCGCGAGCCGCTCGCGCGCGCCGGACGACACGTCCGCTGTCACGGCGATGATGCGCGGTATCTTCGGCAGATCGAGTGCGCCGATCCGGGTCGCGGCCTCGACGCCGTCCATGTCGGGCATGTGCAGATCCATCAGGATGACGTCGAACGAATGATCGCCGGCGAGCTCGACGGCCGATGCACCGTTCCTGGCGATCGTGGGGTGATGGCCGAGCCGCTTCAGGATCGCCTCCCCGACCTCGCAATTGACGGGATCGTCGTCGACCAGCAGCACGCTGCGCGGCCGCGACGGCGGCGGAAGCGCGCCTTGCGCGATGCCGCCTGCGGCCAGGCCCAGCGGCACCTCGAAGCTGAATGTGCTGCCCACGCCTGGCGTGCTCGCAACCGTCAACTGGCCGCGCATCAGGCGGGCCAGGCGCCGCGCGATCGCAAGGCCGAGGCCCGTGCCGCCGAACCGCCGCGCGATGCTGTCGTCGGCCTGGACGAAATCCTCAAAGATCCGCTCGTGCATATCGGGGGCAATGCCGATGCCGGTGTCGCGCACGGTGAGGCGCAGCAGGACATGATCGTCGTGCCGCTCGGTGGCCGCGGCCACGGCGACCCCGCCCGACGGCGTGAACTTGACGGCGTTGCCGATCAGGTTGAGCAGGATGCGATTGAGCCTGACGGGGTCGCCGTGCACCGAGGTATGGACCGACGCATCGCAGGCAAGCTCGAAGGTCAATCCCTTGCCGACGGCCTGCGGACGCATCAGCTCGGCGGCGGTCTCGATCAGCTGGTCGAGGCGGAAATTGCGCGGCTCCAGCGTTTCGGCGCTGGCCTCCAGGCGCGCATATTCGAGGATGGTGTCGACCAGCGCGATCAGCGTCTCGCCCGACGCGGCCGCGGTCGCGAGGTGGCGCCGCTGCGCCTCACCGAGGCGGCCGTCGTCGAGCAGCTGCACAACGCCCATGACGCCGTTCAGCGGCGTGCGCAGCTCGTGGCTGACGACGGCGAGGAAGCGCGACTTGGTCTCGTTGGCCGCCACCGCCGCGCTGCGCGCGCGCTCGGCGGCGTCGTGCTCGGCGAGCGCGTGATCGCGAGCCTTCTCCAGCTCCGAGGTGCGCTCGATCACCTTGCGCTCGAGCGTCGCGTAGGACTCGCGCAAGTGCGCCGCCATCCGGTTGAACTGGTCGCCGAGCGCTTCCAGCTCGTCGCCGGTCCTGATCGCGAGCCGCAGACCGAGATCGCCGCTGCCGATCCGCCGGGCGCCCTGCGTCAGCAGCTGGATCGGCCCGGTCATGCGCCGACTGAGGAAGAGCGACACCGGCACCGCACCGATCAGCAGGACGACGAGGAGAAAGGTCGAACGGCCGATCGATGCATAGATCGGCGCATAGGCTTCGCTGAGCGGCAGCTCGACGAACACCAGCCAGCCGAGCGAGGGCACCGTCGCATAGGTCGACAGCACGCGCTGGCCGGTCAGATCCTCCTTGACCAATCCGCCCGAGGGCGGCCCCACGCCGTCGAGCGCGGCGCGTACGTCCGCATGGCCGGAGAGATCGCTGCGCTGCAGTGCCCGCCACAGATCGGGATGGGCGATCAGGACCCCCATGCGATCGACCACATAGGCCTTGCCGGTGTTGCCGACCCTGATCCCGGTGACGAGGTCCCAGATGAAACGCAGATTGACCTCGGCGACGATCACATTCGGATTGCGGCCGGTGCCGCGCGTGGCGAGCGTCATGAACGGCTCGGTGTCGGCGAAGAAATAGACCGGCCCGTAATAGGCGCGGCTTTCGTTGGCGCCGCGGAAGGCGGGCGAAGCGGACAGATCGGCCTTGCTGCCGATCCTGTCGGCGACACGGCGGGACACGCGCACCTGCTCGAGCCCGCGCGAGTCGAGCTCGGCGATTTCCGCGATCGCCGGCGAAAGGCGCAGCAGACGGATGGCGTTGAGGCGCTCGTCCTCGTTGGTCGACAGCTCCGGCGGCAGGCGCGAGAGCCATCTGATCTGGTTCTCGATCTGGCCGACGAACTGGCCGATCTGGATCGCCGCGGACGCTGCCTGCTCGCGCTGGGTCGCCGCCAGAAGCTGCTTCTGCTCGCGATAGGAGAACCAGACGTCGAAGCCGGTGTTGATGGCGAGCGCGCCAAAGGCGAGGGCGAGGATCGAGTAGAGATATTTGCGGAACAGCCGCCCGGGAGGCGTCCGCAAATGTCCCTGGTCGATCGTCTCGTTCACTCGCGGATCTCGTCGGCGCGCGCGAGCAGCGTGAACGGAATGGTCAATCCCAGCGAGCGCGCAACCGTGCGGTTGATCAGGAGCTCGTATTTCCGCGGCGATTGCACCGGAAGATCACCTGCCTTGGTGCCGCGCAGGATGAGATCGACATAGTCGGCCGAGCGTACTTCCAGCGTCGGCCCGTAGCTCATCAGCCCGCCTGCATCCATGAAGTATTGGAACGGATAGATCGTGGGCACGCGATACTTGACCGCCGCCGCGACGACCGCCTGCCGGTTGACGATGAGGAAGCTGTCGACCAGCGCGATCATCGCCGCCTTGGGCGGTTCGGAGAAGCGCCTGACGGCGTCGTCGATGTCCGCCGGCACATTGACGGGGGCGGGGAGGACCGACACGCCGGACTCGGCCCCCTGTTGCTCGATGGAGTCTAGGAAGAAGCGTCCCGCCCGAGGCGAGGTCGCCGGATTGAACAGGACGCCCACGCGCGCGAGATCCGGCACGGCCTCCCGGATGAGCTGAAGCCATTTGCCGCCCATCTCGGCGGTGCTGTTGGTGAAGCCGGTCACGTTGCCGCCGGGATGGGCAAGGCTATCGACGAAGCCATTGCCGACGGGATCGTTGGCGGTCGCAAAGACGATCGGAACGGTCTTGGTGGCGGCGAGGACCGCTGCGGTTTCGACGGTCGATCCCGTCAGGATCACATCCGGCTTGAGCTCGAGCAGTTCCTGGACGGCCGCCTTCAGCCGGTCCGGTGCGCCGAAGCTCGAACGCAGCTCGAGGCGGAAGTTGACGCCTTCGACCCAGCCGCGCTGTCTCAGGCCGACGATGAGGCTGCCGAGACGAGAGGTCGTGCTGTCGATCATGCTCCGCCTCGTCAGCTCGTCGTCGAGCGGCAATGCGGTCAACGATGCGACGATCCGCATGCGGTCCGACGTTGCGCCGAGCGCGATCCATCCCGCGGCGGTTGCTCCCGCAACACGAATGAAGCCGCGGCGATCGACCGCGAAAGCGGAAGGCCGTTTGGTCATGGAGTTCTTTGCATGATGGCTTGCCCCGGTTCGGATGCTTAGCGCGAACGGCCGGTGTCCACAATTGATCAAAAAGCGCTTGTGAATGTTCATTCGCAGCGTTTGGCGGCTCGATACCGTATTCGTACGCGGCCCGAGGGATGGCGCGGTGCGCTAACGCCGCAAGGTAAACTCGTCCGCCCCGCGCCGATGCTCCCATTTCGCCTGCTCCAGCTCCGGCCGGTCGCATTCGGTCTCGGGGTAGCCGATGCAGAGATAGGCGATGAACTTCCAGGGATCGGGCACGTCGAGGACGGCGTGCACGCGATCCGGATTGAGGATCGACACCCAGCCGAGGCCGATGCCTTCCGCGCGCGCGGCGAGCCACATCGCGGTGATGGCGGCGACTACGGAATATTCCGTGGTCTCCGGCATGGTCGCGCGACCGAGACCGTGGCCGATGTCGCTGGTCTTGTCGGCGAACACCGCGAGATGGCCGGGCGCCTGTTCGAGGCCCGACAGTTTCAGCGTGGCATAGCGCGCGGCGCGTTCGCCGGAATAGCAGCTCAGCGCATCGGCGTTGCACGCCCTGAAATCGTCGATCACGGCGCGGCGGCGCACGGCATCGTCGACGATGACGAAGCGCCAGGGCTGGCTGAGACCGACCGAGGGCGAGAGGCAGGCGGTCTCGATCAGGCGGTCCATGGCGCCGTCCGGAAGGGGATCGCTGCGAAAGCGGCGCACGTCGCGGCGCCACACGAACAGCTCGCGCAATTGCCGGCGGAAGGTGTCGTCGAATTCGACCATGAGGTCAGCCTCCCGTCTGGAAGGAAGCGGCGACCAGCAGGATGAGAATCTCGCCCAGCTGCTCGAACGCGCCGAGGATGTCGCCGGTCTGTCCGCCGATCTGGCGGATCGCAAGCCGCGCCAGCATCAATCCAGCGAGCGACAGGAGGGTGAGGCCGACCAGCGCCTTGCCCGGCCCCAAAGCCAGGGCGAGCGCGAGCGTTCCGACTGCAAAGGCGATGGCGATGCTCCGGCCCGGCGGCGCGCCGGCGCTCGCCGACAGCCCGTCCGGCCGGGCGGGCGGGACCAGGGCCATGAAGGCCGGCACGCCGGCGCGGGCAGCAGCATGCGCGGCGCAAAGCGCGAGTGCGACGGAATACGGATTGGCGATGGTCGCGAGCGCGCTCCAGCGCAGGCCGAACGACAGGATCAGCGCGCAGACGCCGTAGGTGCCGATCCGGCTGTCGCGCATGATCTCCAGCTTGCGCTCGCGCGTGCGGCCGCCGCCGAGCCCGTCGGCGGCATCTGCGAGACCATCCTCGTGCAGCGCACCGGTGATGAGGGCGGTGGTCGCCAGGGTGAGCAGGGCAGCAAGGCTCGGCGTCAATCCGAAACGGACAGCGACCTTGTAGACGAAAGCGCCGGCAAGGCCGACCAGCAGTCCCGCGACGGGAAGCGCCCAGGTCGCGCGCGCGACGGCGCCGTCAGGCACCGGCTTCGACGACGCCACCGGGAGGATCGTGACGAACGATGCCGCCATCCTGAGATCGGCGACGATGTCCTTGAGGAGCTCGGCGCGCGGCATCATTTCAATTTCATGGGAAGGCCGGCGACGACGAACTCGACTTCATCGGCGGCGGCCGCGATCGTCTGGTTCATGATCCCGGCGGCGTCGCGAAAACTGCGCGCCAGCGCGTTGTCAGGCACGATGCCGAGGCCGACCTCGTTGGTGACGAGGACGACGGGGCTCTTCAAGCGGGGCAGGGCGCTGGCGAGCTCGGTCACGTCACGCTCCCAGTCGCGCCTCGCATGCATCAGGTTGGAAAGCCACAGCGTCAGGCAGTCCACCAGCCGTGCGCCGCCGCCATCGCTCGCGACCAGCGCATCGACGAGATCGAGCGGCACCTCGCGCTCGATCCAGTCGGCCCCGCGCCGCGCGCGATGCTTGGCGATGCGCGCTTCCATCTCGGTGTCGAGCGGCTCGGCCGTTGCGACATAGACCGGCTGTCCGGGAAAGGCGCGCGTGCGGGTTTCCGCGCGCTTACTCTTGCCCGATCGCGCTCCGCCGGTGATCAAGATGACAGCCATAAAGGTCTCCTGGAGGCCTGACTAATCACCAATCGCGGCCAAAGACAAAGCCGAAATCGGGCGTGGAGGGGCTTGCGCTCGCGCCTTGCTTTGCGCAACAGGGGCGGGACAGGAGGCAGGATTGGGCTTTGCGGGCGCGATGGTGGTGGCGATGGCGGTGGATGCCCTCTCGGGCTGGCCGTCATGGCTGTTCGCGCGGATCGGCCATCCCGTGACCTGGCTGGGGCGGCTGATCGGCGCCATCGATCGCGGCTGGAATCGTGCAGCCGATCCGCCGGCGCTTCGCCGCGCCGCGGGCATCGCCGGAGCGCTTTTGGTGATTGCAGTCTCCGTTGTGATCGGCTGGATGATTCAGTCCTTGCTTCCCACAGGTTGGATCGAGATCGTGCTGGTTGGCATCCTGGCCTGGCCGCTGGTCGCGCTGCGTTCGCTGCATGATCATGTGGCTGCCGTGGCGAAGCCGCTGCGGGCCGGCGACATCGCCGCCGCACGCGAGGCGGTCTCGCGGATCGTCGGTCGCGATCCCACAGCGCTCGACGAGGCCGGCATCGCGCGCGCGGCGATCGAGAGTCTTGCCGAGAACACCTCCGACGGCATCGTTGCGCCGGTGTTCTGGGGCGCGCTGTTCGGCCTTCCCGGCATTCTGGGTTACAAGGCGATCAACACGCTGGACTCCATGATCGGCCATCGCAGCGAACGGCACGAAGCCTTCGGCTGGGCCGCAGCGCGCATCGACGACGTCGCCAATTTCATTCCGGCGCGCCTGACCGGACTTCTGTTCGTGCTGCTGGCGCCAAGGCGGTCCGAAGCGCTGTCATGCATGACACGGGATGCGCGCCGTCACCGCTCGCCCAATGCCGGCTGGCCCGAAGCGGCGATGGCCGGCGCACTTGGTGTGCGGCTCAGCGGTCCCCGCATCTATCACGGCAGCATCACGAACGAACCCTGGCTCAACGAGGGCGCGCGCGATCCGCTTGCCGCGGATATCGGCGAGGGACTGACGGTCTACCGCCGTGCCATGCTGCTGCTCGCCGGCGTGCTTGCGATCCTGGCCTTCGCGTGAAAGAACGGGGCATGCGCGAGCACGGTGGAAATCTCGATCAAGCCCAAGAGCGTTTTGGCGGACGCGCCGAGGACTGGATCGATCTGTCGACCGGGATCAACCGGTTGCCTTATCCCGTCGGCGAGGTGAGTGCGCGTGCGTGGAGCGCGCTGCCCTCGCGTGCCGAGATCGAGGCGCTGCATCAGGCCGCGCGGCACGCCTACCGCACCAGCGCGCCGATCGTCGCGCTTGGCGGCGCGCAGGCCGCCATTCAATTGCTGCCGCAACTCGCGCCGCCCGGCCGCGCGCGCATCCTCGCGCCGACCTATAATGAATATGCCGGCGTGCTGTCGGCCGCGGAGTGGGATGTGCAGGAGGCCGGCGAGCTCGACGCGCTGGCCGGTGCGGATCTCGCCATCGTCGTCAATCCCAACAATCCCGACGGCCGGTGTCATTCGCCAAAGGATTTGCTGGCGCTGCTGCCGCGCGTCGGCCGTCTCGTGATCGACGAGAGCTTTGCCGACGCGGTTCCGCTGTCGCTTGCACCTGAGGCGGGACGGCCGGGGCTGCTGGTCCTGCGCTCGTTCGGAAAGTTTTATGGCCTTGCCGGCCTGCGGCTGGGCTTTGCTCTTGGCGACGCCGCTGATGTGGCCAAGCTCGCGGCGGCTTCAGGGCCATGGCCGGTCTCAGGGGCTGCGATCGCAATCGGTTGTCGCGCGCTGCATGACGATGCCTGGGCCGAGGCCACATCCGCGCGGCTTGCGCGCGACTGCGTTCGCCTCGACGAGATGGCGCGAGCGCAAGGCTGGACCTTGGTCGGCGGCACCCCGCTGTTTCGTCTCTACGAGACGCCTGACGCGCTGGCTGCGCAGGAGAAGCTGGCTCATGGCCACATCTGGTCGCGCGTGTTTGCGCGAGAGCCGACATGGCTGCGCCTCGGGCTTCCCGGCAGCGAAGCCGAATGGACCCGCCTCGCCGAGGCGCTAACGGCCTAGCGCGAGCAGGCCTGCGACGTCGAGATGTCTCTCGATGTGATCGGCCAGCGCCTCGAGCGCGCTTTCGACCCGGGCCATATAGGGCTCGTTGCCGGCGGGAATGTCGAGCTTGGCCAGATACGCCTTGCGGAAATCATCCGACGTGAACAGGCCGTGCAGATAGCTGCCCTGCACGCGGCCGTCGCGCGAGACCGCGCCTTCCGGCTCCCCGTCCAGCGTCGCGAAGGGGCGGCTGCGATCCGGTCCGTCGGTGCGCCCGATGTGGATTTCGTAAGCCTCGATCGCCTGCTTCGTGGCGGCATGCACGGCCGCGACACGCGTCAGCGTCTTCTGCGGGCTCATCACCGTCTCGACATCCAGCAGCCCAAGTCCCGGCGTATCGCCCGCGGGGCCCTCGATGCCATCAGGATCGGCCACGCTGCGCCCCAGCATCTGATAGCCGCCGCAGAGGCCGAGCACGTGGCCGCCGCGGCGATGATGCGCGAGCAGGTCGATGTCCCAGCCCTGCGCGCGCAAAAAGGCGAGATCGCCACGGGTGGATTTCGAGCCGGGGATGATGACGAGGCGCACGTCGCCGGGAATCGCGTCGCCCGGGCGCACCATTACGAGGTCGACGCCAGGCTCGAGCTTCAGCGGATCGAGATCGTCGAAATTGGCGATCCGCGACAGCGCAAGACAGGCGATCTTGCATTGGCCGGGCTTGCGCGCGTCGCTCAGGCCCAGCGCATCCTCGGCCGGCAGCTCGCCGGCGCGGGCAAACCAGGGCAGCACGCCGAAGCCGCGCCAGGCGGTCTTTTGTTCGATCAGCCTGTAGCCGTCGTCGAACAGCGTGGGATCGCCGCGGAACTTGTTGATGACGAAACCCTGGACCATGGCGGCATCGTCGGGGTCGATCACCGTCTTGATGCCGACGAGCTGCGCGATGACGCCGCCGCGGTCGATGTCGCCGACCAGCACGACCGGCACGTCGGCCTTGCGGGCAAAACCCATATTGGCGATGTCGGACTTGCGCAGGTTGACTTCGGCCGGACTGCCGGCGCCCTCGACCAGCACGAGATCGGCGCGCGCCTTGAGCCGCTCGAAGCTCTCCAGCACCGCGCCCATTAATGATGGTTTCATCGCCGCGTAGTCGCGCGCGCGGGCGGTGGCAATGCGCTTGCCGTGAACGATGACCTGCGCGCCGACATCGGTCTCGGGCTTCAGCAGCACCGGGTTCATGTCGGTGTGCGGCTCCACGCCTGCGGCGAGCGCCTGCAATGCCTGGGCGCGGCCGATCTCGCCGCCGTCGACGGTGACGGCCGCGTTGTTCGACATGTTCTGCGGCTTGAACGGCAGCACGCGCAAGTCCCGCCGCGTGAACGCGCGCGCGAGGCCAGCGACGATGAGCGATTTGCCCACGTCGGAGCCGGCTCCCTGGATCATCAGCGCGCGTGCCATCGTCGTTCAGAACTCGACGCCGGCCTGAGCCTTGATGCCGGAGCGGAAGGGATGCTTGACCAGCGTCATCTCGGTGACGAGGTCGGCGATCTCGATCAGCTCGTCCTTGGCATTGCGCCCGGTGAGCACGACGTGAGTCATCGGCGGCTTCGAGGTGGTCAGGAAGTCGACGACCTCGGCGATGTCGAGATAATCGTAGCGTAGCGCGATGTTGATCTCGTCGAGCACGACCATGCGCAGGTTCTCATCGAGGATCAGCTCCTTGGCCTTCTCCCAGCCGGCGCGCGCGGCGGCGATGTCGCGGGCGCGGTCCTGCGTCTCCCAGGTGAAGCCTTCGCCCATCGCATGGAACTGGCAGAGCTCGCCGAAATGGCCGGTGAGCAGGCGGCGCTCGCCGGTGTCCCAGGCGCCCTTGATGAATTGCACCACCGCGCAGGGGAAGCCATGGGCGACGCAGCGCACGATCATGCCGAAGGCGGAGGAGGACTTGCCCTTGCCGGCGCCGGTGTGGACGATGATGAGGCCCTTTTCGCCGCTCTTGGTCGCCATGATCTTGTCGCGGGCGGCTTTCTTCTTCGCCATTTTCTGGGCGTGCCGGGCGTCGGTTTCCTCAGGTGTTTGGGTGTCCGGTTCAGGCGTCATTGGATCCGGTCCTTCGGCTTGACAAGAGGCGGCCACCGGCAAATGGTGGCCCGGCGTTGGTTCCTGTCCTATGACAGGCGAAGAGGGAATGCGATAGGGTCCGAATCGGCAAGATTTGGGTCCAAAATGCAGCCGCCCCCGCGACCGTGACCGGAGAGATGCCCAAAGCCACTGATTCCC